>Ga0265301_10006690_pt1 | contig 10954 bp, 5 predicted proteins | sample AusTroGonzalo_MG_2_FD_193488 | JGI IMG/M metagenome (GOLD analysis project Ga0265301, IMG submission 193488) | Bovine rumen microbial communities from tropical cattle in Woodstock, Queensland, Australia - Gonzalo_04 | ecosystem: Host-associated > Mammals > Digestive system > Stomach > Rumen ...
CGCAACCTTCCTCATCGGACAGATTAGCATAACCACCAAGAGCCCACGCCCAAGTACCATTGTTAATCTTGAACGCGTACGTTCCCGGCTCCACGTTTTGGAATACAATCTGGTTGTTCTCGTCCAATGCTACATTGGTGCTCCAATCCGACTCACCGCCTACAAGCGATTTGTTACCGGCGATATAATACTCTACCTTACAGTCTGCATCAACAGCGACACTTACAACCCCGGCAGTTATTGCTGTCGGCACATAGCATACATCCTCCTGAATATTTTCGATATTCTCAGTCTGCATGCCATTGTCGTCAGTGAAAATCACATTAGCGCCTTTGCGCACACTAAACGTGTACCATACTCCCTCTTTATTGGCAGTAATCTCATTACCCGGCCACGGATTAGTGAAGATGCGGCTCTTCTTCCAAGAGAAAGCAAATACGTTTGTCCACTTGTTATCTTCCGTACGCGGCGCGAAGAACTTAACCGTCACGTATTCCGGTGTCGGTTCATCCGGGAAGGTGATAGACAGACCATTGTGCTCATAATCCCATGTAAAGGTATAATCGCCATCGGCGTCTGCCTCCAGTTTCATCACGTTGGAATTATCTCCGGAGATTCCCGTTGCGCCGGTATAATCACGATGATAAGTATAACCGTTGGAACGCGGATTTCCGCCACTGAGCACCTTGAAGTCATAGTCTCCAGCAGAGAGTGTCAGAGTAATACTTGCTGTAGCATCACCCGGTGCGATAGCAAACGCATCTGTTTCCGCCATCGTTGAGCCATCCGCAAAAGTACCATTCATCTTGATGGTCGGAGGCGGCGGCAGAATCTGCGTGATAGTAAAGGTAGCACCCTCTTTCGTAGCGAAATTGAAGTTACTCAAATCCAGACGAATGGTGATGTCTGCATTTTCTACCGGAGTAAACGTAATCGTTCCGGCTGTATTGCCGTACACAGCTGCCGAAGCGGTACCGAATTCGCTGAACACACCGCCGATTTCATAATCCCATCCACCATTGAAAGTGAACTTGAGCTGGCACTCTGTTCCGGGAACATCCTCGAACGTAATCTCATAGATGTCCGTTTCTACTTCGGTCATCTTGTTGGCAGCAGCCCCTGCATCCCAGTCTTTTCCGTTCAACCAGTTGCCGCTTCCGTTACCGGTTGCTGTCACATATTCAAAATCAAACTGCTCCGGTCCAACGATAGCACCTTCTACCGTAACTTCTTTGGTGTTCTTGTCAAACAGAACGGTAAACGTACCGGCACCGCTGAGACTGAATTTCACATTCTCGCCGTTATCGCCGTACCATACACCGTCATAAACGGCTTTCAAAGAAACCGACTTGTAGGCTTTCGTTACGGTATAGCTCTTGGCATACTTTCCGGCAACTGCATCCCAAGTCATTTTGTTGGCAGCAGCCGAAGCGTCCCAGGTAGTACCGAAAATATCCGTAGAAGAACCTGCTACGAAACTGTTATGCAAATCCGGCAGTGCGCCGTTGGCGATGGTGAACTTGGCACCGCTTTTGTCACTCGCTTTGCAATTCCGCAAATCCAAACGAGCGGAGATATCCGATGCAGAGGTCATGTTAAAAGTGATGTTGCTGCCATCACTCGCTGCATTTGTTGCGGTGCCAAAGGAACTGAATGTACCGCCGAAGTTGGTAGTCCAACTACCATTAACCGTGAACTTGATTTGACGACCATTTCCGGAAGCAACATTATTGAATGTAATCTCCCATACATTCATTTCCACCTCAGTCATCTTATTGGCAGCAGCGCCTGCATCCCAGGCTTTTCCGTTCAACCAGTTGTCGCTTCCGTCACCGACTGCATAAATGGAATACATAGAAGTCGGCACCACATTAGCACCTTCTACGAAAGCCACTCCGGTGGTTGTGTTAAAGTATACATCAAACGAACCAGCTGCACTGATGTTGAATTTTACGTTATTTCCCATAAAATCACCGTTCCAGGCACTGCCGTTTTTCACAACTTTCAGTTCTACGCCATTAATAGCAGCAGTAGCAGTGTAAGTTTTTACAAAAAGCGAACGGCTTGCATCCCATGACATTTGGTTTTCTTGCTTTGATCCGTTCCATGTCTCGCCGAACAAGGTAGAGCTATTACCGGCAACAACATACGTGTCATCCGCTGAAACCGTCATCATACTGCCGAAAAGCATAATGGCAGTAAACAGAGTAAGAAGTTTCTTCATGATAATAGAATTTTTTGATTAATATTATATTTTATTATTTATTATTCCAACTATTCCTTTCCGTTTTCCGCTGCAAAATTACAACAAATAATCCAAATATACAAGTTTTGTGGCAAAAAAAATAAATTTGTGCTAATTATCTTAGTATTTTAAGCGCGGCGATTGGGTTTGATTTTCTAAAAATCTCAATTTTCAATTGACGATTGACTAATTGACAAGGTACAATTGATTGACGAGTTATAATTAATTGACGATTGAACGTAAAATCGTAAATCTCTTTAAATCGTAAATAAATCGTCAATCGTAAATCTGTAAATCAGTCAATAAATTTCAATTGACGATTGTCCGTAGCATAATTTGTCAATAAACCTCAATTTGTCAATAAATTTGTCAATCGTAAATCTGTAAATCTGTCAATCAACTTTAAACTCATCAACTTTAAACTTTCAACTTCTATAAACTCCTCAACTTCTTTCAAAATTTGACTTGTCAAATAATCGTGCCCTTCAGGGCTAAGAACTTTCAACTTTCAACTTTCAACTTTAAACTTTCAACTTATAAACTTCTTTAAACTTTCAACTTTCAACTTTCAACTTTTTATTTTCTTTTATAGAAAAAAGGCCAGACGAGGCAGGGCAACATGGTATTGATGGCCCACAGGAGCACTCCGGCCAGTGCGGCATTGGGTGTTCCGAAGAGGACAATCGCCCATGCGCCGCGCACGCCGGCTTCGGCTATCGGCACATTCGGTGTGATCGTCACCAGTAGATAATAGACAAACAAACTGGAAATCGGGAACTGGAGACTGGAGATTGCGCCCAATGCATACAGCACCAGCCATAACTGGACGCACCAGCAGGCGAGGCGCAGGAAGCTCTGGCCGAGCGATATGAGTACCAGCCTACGCGAGACGACGGCCCACCGCCGCAACAACTGCGGCGCATAATAAAGCGCCACTGCCAGCAGCGCCGTCACTGCGCTGATCACCCACCAGTAACTGCCGCTGACCCCTAATCCGCTAAGTCCTAATCCGGCTATCCCTGCGGTCACGATCGCCATCGTCATCGTCGCGCTGCCCACGGCTCCCATGGAGAGGATGAGCGGCCAGAGGCCGCTATTGGAGATTGGAGATTGGACATTGGGGATTTGGGATTGCTCCATCAGCAATCCGCGTGCCGGGTACTCGCCGAGGCGCCAGGGGGTGATGAGTCCGGCGAGTTTGGAATAATAGATCTGTCGGTGCGCCTCGCGGAAAGAAAACCGTTCATTCGTCAAGTCCTTCACTCCTTCATTCATCAAAGAATGCCATTTCCACGCCTCAATGAGCATGTTGAGGGGCATCAGTGCCAGGCAGAGCACCAACGCGGTCCACTGCCGCCATCCCATGCCCTGCAGGGCGGCAGAGAGGGATTCGTAGTCGTCGTAGGTGGCCAGTTTCCACACCAGGAACGCGCAGCCCGCCAGGGCAACCGTCCACTCGATGATATGATATTTGATTTTCGCCAAATGGATATTACTCAAAGTCCTTACTTGTTTTCCAATTTTCGTAGATATCACTAACTTCTCTAACGTTATATTTTTTCAGGACTTCTTCTTGCACTTGTGGGGAAATCACTCGCCGAGGTGCTGGTAAAATTTCCGATATACATTCCATGTCAATATCCATGCCGCTTTGCCAATCCTCGGGTAAGCGAATTTCAATCAAGCCTATTCCATATTCTTGAGCAAATAAGAATATCTCACTCGTCACTTTATAATTATAATCGCATAAAAAAGCATAATACGATCTATTGGCAAATCGCGCATGGGACACTGCTTCAAATATATCCATGCGCCACTTATCCATGCTGAGTTTAGCTTCGATGGTAGTAATGTCAACTGCTTCAGATCCTAATATATTGAATATATTCAGTCCCATGATATCAGGATTAGTCCAAATGCCCTTTTTCTTATGCTTAGCGGAAATATCTTTTACGGCGTCACATTGCATCGAAAGCCATCTTTCAAGAAATGGATACAATAATTTTTCATCTTTAACAGGGTTTGCTGTTCCTGCTACGGATCTCACACGGCTCAGATAGTAACCTTTCGTTGTTCCTGCACATTGTATCCGAGAAACACTATTCCGAGCCAGATAACTCATGTATGCCGACAATGAATTTTCCGGAATATCATATATGTCAGGGTTTTTGTCACGCAACGCGTGGTACGCGTCAATAATATTACTCGTAGATAATGCCTTATCCGCCTCGTATACTCTCCTATTATCCAGCAAATGAGTAACAACCCTATTTACTTGCTCACTCCGTCTCACTTTCTCTCCATCAGACGGGATCAAGTCATATAATTCGTACGTTCCATTTCCGCTATTCTTTTGCGTATCCATAGATTCTTCCATACTATTAGATATATTTTATTCGTTCTAACAACTACAACAGTTCCGGAGCGGTCTCTGCTTAAAAGGTCCCAACCCTATCTCCTTCAAGAGACAGGGCTGGGAATCATTTCGCTATTTAAGCGTTTGAGGATTAGTTTCCTTCAGGAATGTCAGTTCCTCCGCCTCCGCCACCACCTTGTAGCGGATCATTATTTACCACAGAGCTTCCCGTGAGGATAGTACTGCAACGTACTTCTGCGGTCTCAACAATCGGTTCTTTATACATTTTCTTCATAGTTTTCATAATTTGACTAATTCACTAACTCGTTAATTCATTAACTCGTTAACTCCTTCCCATCCCTATCCCCCTCCTTTAAGGAGGGGTTAGGGGTAGGCTTTCTTATTTTACCAACTGACCATTTGCATTGAACATCTTCTCGCCACGGAGAATGAACAACTGACCATCAATGATCATCTTAACCGGAGCTTCCGATGCATTCAGCTCACCGAGACCTGTTGCTACTTGAGCACCTTGTACACCAAGACTTACGCGGCGACGACCAGGAACATTAGCAACAGGAGTGGTTCCCAGTGAAGGATCATTCATAATCAGGTAAGCGCGCTCATCATTGATCTTGAATTGACCTTCACCGCAGAGACGAATCTGGTTGTTATAGATAATGTAATATTTCCTTGCGGCAACATCATCTGCATTAACGTCAATAATTACATATCCCGGATCCGAATTGATAACTCCTTGGAGACCTTTAATCTTCTCACCTTCAGTAACAAGATCACCGGTCTTGACTCCCTTAATAGCTGTCGATTCCTCATCAGCGATAAAGAGATACGGAACACCGGCTTGCAGGCTTGCGCCCTCTGCAATCTCATCAAAGAACACTTTGTACGGTTCGCCAGCAACTAACTCCTTATAGGAAACGGTATAGAATGAAGCACCGGTCGGATACTTGATTTCCTGTTTCGGGCAGATAGTACCCATTACACCCGGAGTTACACCTGCTTCACGAACATTCACGCGAGTCTTGAATTGAGGATCAGCCAAAACAACTGCATAGTCGGAATAGTCCGAGTTCGTATGGTTCGAAGAAGCATAGTTCTTGAAGTAACCGTCCTTATAGAAGAGGAACGTACGCGTACCCTTCATATAATGTCCGGCTTCGTCAATGGTCCACTCGCTTGCAGCATCACCAAGCGTCAGGTTCGTATTGCCGGTTCCACCGGTAATATACTTCGTACCATTCAGGAATGTAGCCTTGCCGTCAGCGATGGAACGACTCCAAGTGATAGCAGATGGTTGCTCTACATCCAACAACACACCGTCAGCCTCACTGTAATCTACTGCGAGAGCGTTCAGCGAATTATTTGCACTACCTGCTTCATTCTTCAATGCAAACCACTGACCATCGTACTTAGCCAAGATTACTACATTCTTCACAGAACCGGCTTCAACGACCTCTACTTCGAACTCAATCGAGTTAGCAAGATAGCCTTCGCCATCCGGGATAGAAGCGATAATAGTTGCTGTACCTACTGCGTTTGCAGTAATAACATTGCCTGCCAGCGATACGAAAGCATCGCTACCGTCGTCCTTAATGTCATAAGAGATATTTGCTGCAGCGGCAGCAGGATCGGTCTCAACCTCAATAGTCCAGTTAGCGCCCTCTTCAAGCACCTTATCTGCGATAGTAATCTGAACCGGCGAAGTTTTCGAAACGAATACTACATTCTTTGCTTCGTCTTTTGCAGGAGAACCATACAGTAAGTATTCTTCGGCGATAACTTTGATCTTGTCACCAGCACTAACACCTAATGTGCTGAACTTAGCCGACTCACCTGCCGGTGTCAAGCAACCATATACATAGATGCTACCGGTTGCGTCTGTCAAGTCAAAGTTTCCATAAGTTGTGTTTGTAATATTGCTTACAACACCTTCCAAGTAACAACGGGTACCACCGGCAGCGATAAACTGATCAATCGTCTTATTCGGAATCGGATTAACAACCAACTCATCAATTGTCTTAGTATCCGTTTTGCCGCTATATTCAGCTGTTACCTCTACTTCGGTATCGCTTTCGCTCAGTTTCGCAGGATCATACGTCCAAGTTGCATATGTCGTAACATCTTCCTCGGCACTATTGTCATAAATAGCGATTACAGTTAGACCTGCGGGATTAAATTCCTGACCGTCAATATAGGTCTTATTCGTAGCAGCACCACGAATCTCGATAGAAGCAACCTCAGGAGGATCGTTGTACGTCAAGTTATTCCAAGCCCATTCGCCTGCCGGAGCTAACTGCCATGCATCGCTGTAAATCTTCCACGGGCATTCGGTCAGCGTTCCGCTCAACGTACCGCCAGGAACCCATTCTTCAGATACCTTAGCGTTATAATAAATCTTGATATCCTCTCCTGCTTTCTGGATATTGAAAACAACACCTTTTCTATTGTCTTCCGAAGAAGTATTCGGATAATAGTATATGCTCTTAATAGTTACATTCGAGAAACTAACCGTTACGTTAGAATTAGCCGGAGCATCCGAAGCGACCAACTCTTCAAGGCTTGCAAATACAGCCGCCTTCTTAGCCTGCGTTACAGGAATAACAACTACAGCATCAGCAACACCTGTACTCGAAGCCGGAGCAGTCAATTGAATATATGCCTTGCGATCGTTTGCATAAGAAGTGTATTCTGTAATCGCGTATGCGATGTTGTTGTCGCCATTGATAGAAGCGGTCAACCAACCACCATCAAATGCTTCAGTACATGCCTGATCGTTGAAGAGAGCCACGCTAAGATTATCCACATCCACATTGTCGTATGCGGCCTCAATAACACCGGCTGCTACAGCTGCTGCAGATACATTAACCTCTTCCGGATTAACGATTACTTCCGGTGCAGCTGCACAAGTAGTCGAATAGTTGCTCGGGGTGCCCGGAGTCGTGAAATTAACGGCGATATTAGTAATATGAACTTGATTACTTGTTGTATAACCATTTACAATTTCAAATGAAGTTGCATTGATTGGATAAACACCATCCTCAATGGTAATTGTATTGTCACCTACTTTTACAATAATGTTATCGTTACCCGACTTGCATGTTACCTCGATAGAAGTAATCGTACTCGGAGCTGTAACGTCAATGTAACTATTACCACTTGCATTATAGTACAAACGAATTGTTCCGTCTTTATTCAAACCGGGGAAATTGGAGCCTCCGCCTTTATAACCGGTAACTATCCATCCAGCATCCGCAGCATCAGTTTCGTCAACCAAAAGGTCTGCATCGTTACCACCGGTCATATTTGTTGTGGTAGATACAGTACATTTAATATCAGTAGTAGATGTACCACCTCCAGTTACATCAGCATAAACTGCATGCAATGTTACACCGGTTGTGTTGGCAAACGTAAACTCTGCGCCTTTGGCGTATGCCGGAGCAGTTGCGCACTCTTCATCTGGATCCCAACCCATGAAGGTCTTAGAGCATGCCGCAGCCGTGGTCGGCAAGTTGAACGGAGTAAGGATCGGATAGTCACCGCTCGAAGCGTGTGTACCACTCGGGTCAACAAGCGTCAAATGAGCAGTCGGCAGAGCATCAGTGGTAAAGTCGCCTTCCAGCAAACCATTGCCATCAGCACATTTTACAGTACCGTCACCAATAGCCATAATGGTGTAGTTGTATTGTGTCTCAGGCTCCAAGTCAGCCAAAGCCTTCGACAGAGCATTTACATTGCCGCTAAATACAGGCTCAGACTCTCCGTCTTTAACTACGCTTACGGCATAAGCAACTGCATCAGTTACCGTATTCCAAGCAATAGTTGCGCTGTTGTAAGTTTTCGTTACACCGTCCAAAGTCGGAGCAAGAAGGTTGGTACAATCGTCATGTACAAAAGTAGCCGAAACAGTTACAGCCTCATCCGGCATGGTAAATGTGTTATCATTTATATCTTGTGCTACACTATTTACACTCCAAGAATCCAGATGATATCCACCAGCCGGAGAGAAGGTGATGGTTACCGTTGCACCCTCGCAAGCAGAAGCCGGATCTGCACTTACAGAACCGTTCTCAATGCCGTTTGCAATAGTAATAGCACGTTTCGTGCAGCAGGTCGTCATGTACTCCGATACTGAAACAGCTCCTGCAATAGTAATAGGACCTACACCGACATTTGAACCTTTTGTGAATAAAAGTTTAACAGCACGAGAGGTTGAAGCAAAGGCATTTGTTGTCGCAAGATTTACTACATCATTTTGTGCACCACTAATTGAAAGCGTCTCTACGTCCGTGAATGTGCCATCTGTTGCATCTGCTTCTTGCACCGTAATAGAGGATGTATTGGAGCCACCAATCATTTTAACACCTATTTCAACTGAACCTATTGCAGCTTCAGTATCTATAATGATATAATCGCCTGTTCCATCTAATTTCACAAGATAAGGTGAATTTCCTGCTGCGTAATCGCTTCCTAAACCTTCCGCAGTCACATGATTTCCTTCTGCGGTTAAATCTGCAGATGATCCTCCTGCCCATTCAAACAAATTGCTTGCAGAGCCACTTGATTTTGCAAATACAGCATAGTAGGTAACAGCAGCATTTACTGCAGGCATAGCGTCTGCGGATGTGTAAACATTCTTTCCAGAAAGATTAGCCAACTTACCATCCCACGGAGCAGTTGCCCATCCAATAAAGGTCGTACTGCTTGCGTCACAAGCAGCCGGAGTAGCAGGGAATACTGGCTTCTCTCCTACATAAACATTGGTTTTGGTGTCTTCGTTGCCGTTAACATTCCAAGTAACGACATATTGAGGGATTGCCTCGAAATTAATCGTAACCGTTGTGTTTGCACTTGGAGTTACCGTAAAGGCATTACCATTTTGGCTCACCTCTGCAGAATTAGCTGGAGACACAGAGTATGCAGGACTTGCATAACGGAAACCAACTTTGGGAGAACCAGTAATTACACTACCACTCAGCGAAACTGTACCCTTACTTTCATCATTACTTTGTGCGGCAATGGTATATGCCGGAGCTGCTGCTTCAGCATAAAATTTAGCCTCGTTAAACAAAATATATTTGTTACTAGAGCCTGATTGCGTGCAACAATATTCTAAACGGTAAAATCTTCCCGTCCAATCATGACCTGTAGGACGATTAAAGGTAATTACATCGCTTCCAGACAGAGTTCCGCCATCAACAGTCGAAATAAGATCCGTACTACCACCACTTGCCGCCTTTGCCGCAGACGAATAAACATATAACTTTAAAGAAACAGTAGAAATATTCTTTGTTCCATGAGTTACAACTACTTTTGTGATGTTATCTGAGATAGCATTCTTACTGTAGATAGGACGGATAGCATTTGTAATGCCCTTTCCTCCTATGCGCCAAGGAGCGTAGTCTTTCGAATTACCCATAACGGACCACGTAATAGTAGTCTCACCATCGGTAATGTCAATGTCTTCGGCACTTGCGTAGCCGTTGTCGCTACCCGTGACAGGAGTTAGCGTGTATACGACTTCGTCATCAGCCCACACTTGCCCGATGCTGAGGACGGCCATCAGCAAACAGGCGAAAAAGAGTTTTAATCTTTTCATAATGTTTTTGTTTTTAAGTTAATAATTATTGATTGTTAAAATTGATTGTTTTAATATTATTTCTTACTTTTTTTGACTTTATGTTTGATCTTAACAACAGCCAAATTCAATTCAATTTCCGTTTCTGTCTCCGTTGTATCCAATTGCGTCCCAAGCACCTCACCTATTAGTTCTCCGCTACGATGCAGAAGGTTCTTCTTCTGAGTTTCGTCTTCTGCTACGGCAACTGCTTGCATCGTGCGAGCCAATTCACGCAACTGAACAAAAGTATCAATAATGGCTATTGTCGTTTGAGTAGCACGCTCGCTCTTCAATATAGTTGCCAACATGTACAAACCACTCTCAGTAAACGCAGTCGGCATATATCGTCTTCCGCCCCAACTTGAGGTCGAAAATTTTGATCTCAAGTCTGCAAATTCCTGATTATCAAGCTTAAATAAGTATCCATTGGGAAATTTATCAGGATTATTCTTTACTGCCTCATTAATGCGCTTTGTTTCAACACCATACAACAGGGCGACATCGGAATCCAAGATAACTTGTTGTCCGCGAAGGAGTATAATCTTATCCTTTACTTGCTCATATTTAACTATCTGCGCCATGTTGCTTTTTATGAAATCCATAAAACCTTCTTTATCCGATGCTGAGGACGGCCATCAGCAAACAGGCGAAAAAGAGTTTTAATCTTTTCATAATGTTTTTGTTTTTAAGTTAATAATTATTGATTGTTAAAATT
>Ga0265301_10006691_pt1 | contig 10952 bp, 13 predicted proteins | sample AusTroGonzalo_MG_2_FD_193488 | JGI IMG/M metagenome (GOLD analysis project Ga0265301, IMG submission 193488) | Bovine rumen microbial communities from tropical cattle in Woodstock, Queensland, Australia - Gonzalo_04 | ecosystem: Host-associated > Mammals > Digestive system > Stomach > Rumen ...
CAGCGCCGAGGACGATAAGGTTCGCGAGAAGATCGTTCGCGCTCAGGAGATCCTGCGTGATGCAGAGCCTTCCGAAGAACTGATGAGGACCATATCCGAAGTCTGCAACAAAATGGGAATCGACGGGCACCGCGGAGACCTGTCCGCAGCCTATGTCGCCATGACCCTTGCCGCTCTGGATGGGAGGACGGAGACTGAAGAGGCCGATGTCATTGAAGCTTCTGTGCTCTGTCTCAACCACAGACTGAAGGTCATCAAGGGAAGGAGGGTCGACAAGCAGAAGAAGATCGCTCGTTCCACCGTAGGATTCAACACCGAATCCAAGGCTGCCAAGAAGCTGTTCACGAACAGGGAGGACAATGTCAAGGATATCTCTCCCGAGGCTGCCGCGGACATCAGTCCGGACAAGGCATCCGACGAAGTTGTGACAAGAGAGGGGGGATCGAAAGAACCCGAGGACGTCATCACGAAGATCGGAGAGACGTTCCAAACGATAGACCTCTTCGAACAGGATACTGCAAAGGCCAAAGGAGAGGCTTCGGCCAGGGGAAAGAGATTCCAACAGAAGACTAAAGAGAGGTCCGGACGTTATGTGGGATCGAGAGTGACCGATGAGAGGAACCCCGATCTCGCATTCGATGCAACAGTGCGTGCGAGCGCACCCTATCAGATCAAGCGCCATGCAGATTCGGACACCGATATGGCGGTCATCATCGAGAAGCAGGATATGAGGGAGAAGATCAGGCAGACCAGGAGCTCATCTACCTTCCTGTTCGCCGTTGATACCAGCGGATCGCTGATCATCCGTAACAGGATGGTTGCCGTGAAGGGAGCCATCTTATCTCTTCTCAAGGAGCACTACATCAAGAAGGACCGCGTAGGATTCCTCACCTTCAACGAGAAGGCGATCACCATGCTGCTCCAGCCCTCGAGGGAAGTGGAGGTCATCTACAAACTTCTAGACGACCTTGCCATCGGAAGGAAGACGCCTCTATCCGCAGCCCTGCGCTATCTCAGCGATTACATGTCGATGTATGTCAAGAAGCGTCCCAACGACGACTGCTATGTGGTGCTTGTCACCGACGGTCGTGCTAACGTTCCTCTCGACCCCGATGATAAGGACACCGATCCTGTCGAGGAGGCTCTTGACATCGCAAGGAAGATCAATCTCCCTACGGTGAAATGGATAGTGATCGACTCCGAGAAACGTGAGGACATCGAGCATCTTGCAAAGAAGTTCGCAGACGCCCTCCATGCTAGCTACTATACTCTGGACGACCTCCGTGTTGAGACCTACGAGGAAGTCAACCTGGTACGTACCGCTAACGCCAAGATCATCTGAGAAAACTATCGGACATACACCGGGATCTCCGGTGTATGTCCCTCTTAAATCATTTCTTCTCGTCTTCGATGTACTCCACAGGAGTCATCTTAAGACCGACTACACCTGCAAGGATCAGTGCAAGACAAAGTCCCATTCCCCAGGAGAAGCCTTCGCTCTCCAGACCGAGGACGTATGAGAGGACCACTGTCAGGAAAACACCTATTCCAATCCAAACCGCATAGGCGGTCGTGAAAGGCACACCCATCCTCATCGGATACTCGAGGCAAATCATGCTCAGGAACAGGAATACTATCGTAACGATATCCCACACGATATCTGTGAAATCGTTGGTGTATGCTAGTCCGATGGACCATCCTACCTGAAGGAATCCTCCGAGAATGATCAACAACCATGCGAGCTTCGTATTGGTCTTCCAATCTCCATCCATGGTATCATCCCGAGATTATCCTGACGCCGATGATGCCGGCGACGATCATGATTATGAACAGCATCTTCCTTGCGGTGATCTTCTCTTTGTACAGCACCCTGCCTATCAGAACGATTCCCGCAGCACCTATTCCTGCAAGGATGGAATAGGAGATTCCGGGACCCAAGTTCTCGGGGTTCGACGGGATTGACAGGAGATACAGGCATAGAAGGACCAGGATGACGGCTGCTGCGCCCCATCCCTTCTTCTTGAAATTCTCGGATTTGTCCAGACAGGTGACCCATATCGGCTCTATGATACTGGCCACTAACAGGATAATCCAAGCCCAGATTATATCCATCGTATCAGCCCACTAACTACCGGACCATCGTCCAGCTTTTGCACAAAGGTTTTAGAGAGGGGTCTCCCCCTCTCGAGGCTCACGCCTTAATGAGTTTCACACTTCCGTGTAGATCTTTCTGGATTTGACCAATCCGTAGATACAGAGTCCAATGATGAACACGGACATGATGACGAAGCTGCCAACACCGCCGAAGATACTGTCATCGAGATAGGCGGTAACTGCTTCCCAAACGTCTACTTCTTCTCCCATAATCACACCTTCGCCCTTGGTTTGACGGTCTTCTTGAGATACTCGAGGTAATCCTTTCCGAGATCGCTGAGGCAATACATGGTAAGGAGCTTTCCTTTGTCGAGGATTCCCTCTTCGTCCACGACTGCTACTCCCTCAGTAAGGATTCCGGCAGAGGCAAGCTCGATGCAATCGAACTTGATCTTTCCCCTTCCATAGCGGTTGTCCAAGCCGTACTCCTTTCCGAGCTCTATGCAGATCTCGTCGGTCCTCTTGGGTCCGTCCTCGAGGAACTCCAGTATGCGGAACTTGATAGGGGTGTTCTCCATCATGTTAATCATACCTCCCTCAGTGATGCCATTTCCTCGGCATCCTCGGTAGCCAACAGGAACGATCCGATCAGACAGATTATCAGACCCGCGATGGTCGATCCGACGATGATCATCATACTGCTGTCATCGTAACCGAGAGCCTCTGCAGGTCCCATGAAGATGATCAGGAAGATAACTCCACAAGCTGCATACAGGGATCCGATAGCCTGACCCCTTGCGACTCCGATCATCGGGAATGACTTGTACCATGAAACATAACACCAGGCGAAAGACAGACCGATCATGAGGACCATGATGAAGGTGGTCGGGTCGAACAGCCATCCGATGGTGTCGAACATGGGGAATCCGCAGCATACGAATATGATCATGACGACGGTCCAGAACAGTGCCTCGAAGATGAATCTCAGGTGGATTCCGATATCGGGTTCGGAGAGGTCCAATGCCTTACCGGCAGCGACTCCCTCGAATCCCCATCCGAATGCGGCCATGAGACCTCCGATCAATCCGATCAACGGGTTGGCGGACTCGGGGTTGGAGACCATACTTCCGGCGTACAGTGTGATTCCACCGGCGATGAGAACAATGACTGCGAGGTAAGCCCTCTTAGTGACCCTCTGCTTGAGATACAGGACGGACATGATGGTACCGACGATGGGGTACAGAAGTCCTGCTACAGCGGCGAATCCGGGGCTCAGGAAAAGTGCAGCGATGTAAGTACCGGAAACTGCGATTGCTCCGCAGATTCCTGCAACGATGTAGTACTTGGTGACTGCTTTGACCTGAATGATTGTTCTGACCAATTCTTTGTTTTTCTGAAGTCCTCCGTTCCAAATGAACAGAAGAACTGCACAAGCGACAGCGTTGACGAATGTCAGGAACAGAGCCTGCAAGACCATTGCAAGGTCATCGCCTGCTCCGGCATCCAGCATATTGTAGTATACGCTGTCAACCAAGGGTGAGCAATAGATAGCGTAACCGGGTACGTACCATACTCCCCAATAGAGGGCACACAGAATTCCCATCAAGAGTCCGATGTTTTTCTTCTTCTTGTGGTCCATTGCCCTAATCTCATTAACGTCCATACTAGACCTCCTTATTAGGTAAAGGGGGTGCGTGCGCACCCCCGAGAAAATGTTTTCAAGATGTCAGTAAGTCTTGCACTAGGCTTACTTCTCGAACGCTGCTGCGAACTTTGCAGCTGCATCGGATGCATTCTCTGTGTAGAGGTCTGCTCCGATCTCGTCAGCCCACTGCTGGGTGACGGGGGCTCCACCGACGTTTGTCAGGCACTTGCCCTTGAGGCCGGCCTTCTGCATCTTCTCTTCGAAGGTCTTCTGTCCGACCATGGTGGATGTCATCAGTGCGGAAGTTCCGACTGCGACAGCGTTGTTCTCCTGGCAGGCTGCCACGATTGTGTCAAGGGGAACATCTCTTCCGATGTTCTTGACGTTGAATCCGGCGACCTTCAGCATGATTGCGACAATGTCCTTTCCGATCGAGTGGATGTCTCCCTCGATGGAGCAGATAACGACGGTTCCGAGTCCGGTTCCGGCGCTCTCTCCCTTCTTTGCGATCTCGGGCTCGAGGATCTCCATTGCTGCGTTCATTGTAGCTGCTGCGGCCATGACGTGAGGCAGGTAGAGCTTCTTTGCTTCGAAGAGGGCTCCGACCTCTGTCATTCCTGCTGAGTAACCATTCTCGATGAGGTCGACAAGGTCTGCACCCTCTGCGACTGCCTTCTTTGCGATCTCAGCGGCTGCTTTGTTGTCGTACTTCATAATCGAGTTCTTTGCATCTTCTGCTAATGTCATTTTTACTATTCCTCCTGTTTAGTTTGAATTGGTTTGGTTTCACTCTTTGGATTTGAGGAAGTCCTCGTCAGCTGCCTTGACGATCGCCTGCATCTTTGCGTCGATTGCAGGGTCGATGGGTGCAACTACGTGGTTCTTCAGAACGTCTACGACGATCTCGTGTGCTACATCCACACAGGCCTTGGATCCCTGTGCTCTCCAGTCTCCGATCATGTCCCTGTTGAACACAGTGGGGTCGGATGCGAGTTCGATGTTTGCCATGGTGGTGGGGTGTCCGATGAAGTCCTTTCCGACTCCGAGCTCCTTGATGACGGGAACTGCGAGAGTCTCATCGTTGACGACGATTCCCTCAAGGGCCTTCCTCTCCATTGCGATGATGTCGTTGTCGATAACGAGCTGTTCGAGAGAGAATGTCTGTCCGAGCTCGAGCATTCCGGATCCGTAGATCATGTTGACTCCGGCCATTGCGGGGAGAAGAGAGGTGATGGTCTTCTCGTGCGCTGCCTGGGAGTCAGGGACTTTGGCGTCGGTCTACATACCGGCTGTGAAGACGGGGAGTCCGTAGTACCTTCCGAGTTCTCCTACTGCTGCGGAGATGAGAGCGAGCTCAGGTGCTCCGACAGGTGCGGTTCCGTGCTTCAGGTCGAAGATGGTGGTGGAGGATCCGTAGTAGACGGGTGCTCCGGGCTTCACGATCTGAGCGAGGATGATACCGGACAGGATCTCAGCGTTGTGGGTGACGAGTGTTCCTGCGAGGTGGACTGAGGATGATCCTCCGGCCATTGCCATGGACAGGACGTTGACGGGGATTCCGTACTCTGCTCCCTGCTTGATAACCTGTGCTGCGTTGTGGGACAGCTCGAGAGGGGATGTGGGGCAAACGAGCATGGACATGAGAGGCCTGTCGCGTGCCTTCTTGGCGTCTCCTCCGTAGTATGCGACGAGCATATCCCAGTAGAACTTGACGTGCTCGGCGACGGGGTCGATGTGGTGGAAGTGCTTGACGGTGTTGGAGATTGAGATGTACATCTCGTGGACATCCTCTGCTCCCCTTCCTGCCCAGTCTCTTGCGGAAACAGGGAGAGAGAAGTAGCTGATTCCGTCTGCCCAGTCACAGAGCTTTGCGATCTGTGCGAGGTCGTCGGAGTTGGAGTCACGGGTCTCGTACTTTCCGTCTCCAAGGTAGTTACATACCTGGATTCCAGTTCCGAAGCAGGTGTAGTGGACACGTCCGTTCCATGCCTGCTCGACTGTGTGGTCGTCGTCCCTTCCGTAGAGGTAGAATGTCTTGGGTGCGGAAGCGAGTGCCTTGTTCAAGAGGAAGTCGGGGATCCTGACCATCTTTGTGTCGTAGTCGACGATACAGCCTGCGTCCTCGAAGATCTTGATACACTCGTCATCAGAAACCTGAACACCGTAGTTCCAGAGAACATCCCTTGTTGCAAGGTCGATGGCTCTGCAGTCATCCAATGTGAACAGGTTCATCTTGATTCCGTTCATTCCGATTTTTCCAGGGTACTGGATTTGTTTCATTTGTTTTCCTCCTTTTTGGGTGGAAAGTGTTTGGGTAAGGCGTTTTGCTAGTTGTGAAACTCATCAGGCGGATGGGCCGCGATCAGAGTAATCAGCGCTTTGTCTTCTCGCGGAACTTCTCACAGCTGTTGATCTTGATGTCGAGGAGGTTCTCGATGTTCATCTTGGCTGCAATTCCGCGGGGTGCTCCGGGGACTCCGGTGACGAGACCGATTCCGAGCTCCTCACGGAGATCCCTCATAACGAACTCATCAACGATGTCGAGGACGTCGATTCCGAGCTTCTTGGCTACGTACTCCTTTGCGTCCTTGACTCTCATGTTCTTTCCGAACTCCATCCTTGCAACGAGGTCTCCAGAGGACCTGATTCCTCCCATACCGGAAGTCATGAAGTGGGGGAGATCCATTCCTGCGGGGTCTCCGACTCCGACCTATATTCCGTCGACGTTTGCGATCTCGACCATTGCCTTGCTGGCCCTGGAGACTGCGTCGATTGGGGGTGTCTCGCACATCGGGATTCCGCCGACTCCCATTCCCATGTCTGCGTGGACGGGGATGTTGGATGTCTTGACAGCCTCTTTGATGAAGGTGACTGCCCTTGCGATGTTGAATGCGAGTGACTTGGATGTGTTGGTGTTACAGACGGTACCGACGACGTTTGCACCGGCCTTCTCAGCGAGGTGGACGTACTGGTGGGGGTACATTCCTGCAACTGCCTGTCCCTCGAACTCGATGGATCCGTGGATTCCCATGATGGACTCTCCAGCGAATCCGACCTGAATGTATGCCTCAGGGCACTGCTCCCTCAGGATCTTCACTCCGTTGAGTGTTCCTACACAGTCCGCATCTCCTGCGGATCCGGTGGTGTCGAAGTTGAATCCGTCGGATCCAGCTGCCTGGAGCCTTGTTGTGACGTATTCGATATCCCTGGTCACGTGCTGGGAAGCCAGCTCGGACTGCTGCATGGACTCCTCGATCTTGAACTCCCTCATGAGGTCTGCGGGGTTTCCGTAGGGTCCGTCGGGGGCGTAGTAGAGTCCCTGGTTGGGCATAGCTCCATAGAAGAAGGGTGCGACGATCTCTGCCTGGATCTCCTCCATTGTCTGCATCTCCATGGAGATGACAGGCTTGACGGGCTTGATCGAGTAGTCAGAGTGTGCGAGCTCGAATGTGTCTGCTCCGAGTGCCCTCTCGTGAAGGAGAGCGGCCTCGAGCCTTCCCATGTCGACCCCGTTTCCGGAGTTACCGTTGTCACCTGTGAAGTCCAGCTGACCGATATCGTAGGAGAGAACAACCTCTTGACCGGGTGCTACTCCGACGACCCTGTCCTGACTCATGATGATCTCGGCAATGTGGTCGATGGCGTTTGCATCGAGCTGGGGGATTCCGGCCATGTCCGCTGCGTCAGCGGTTCCGTTGTGGATATCGTCCAGAATCTGCTCCTTTGTCATGGTGACCCTTTTACCGTCACCCATTCTTGTGTAATACGTCATAATATCACCTTAAAATTCAGTCGCTTGCGATTGCGGATGCTTTCTTGGTTGTCTCAGAAGCGGACTCACCGTAGACATCTGCTCCGATCTTGTCAGCGTATCCCTGTGTAACGGGTGCGCCTCCGACCATCATGATGACATTCTCACGAATGCCCTCAGTCTTGGACATGTCAATGATCGTTTTCATACCAGTCATTGTGGTTGTCATGAGTGCGGACATTCCGCAGAAGTTGCATCCTCCTTTGATCTCCTCGATGAAGTTCTTGAGAGGTACATCCCTACCGAGGTCGTGAACCTCGAATCCTGCGCACTGGAGCATGGTGGAGCAGATCGACTTTCCGATGTCGTGGACATCTCCCTCGACTGTTCCCATGACGACTGTTCCCTTAGCCTGTGCAGATCCTGCACCTGCCTTGAGCTCCTCATCGAGGGTCGCCATAGCATTCTTCATTCCTGCTGCTGCGCTCAGAACGTGGGGCAGGAAGAGCTTTCCCCTCTCGAAGAGAACTCCTACGTCGGACATTGCCGCACCGAGTGTGTTGATGATCTCGTCTGCGGGCATTCCTGCGTCGTGGGCTTCCTGTACAGCCTTTCCGATGTCAGGGACCTTACAGGAAATCAAAGCATCCTGCAACTTCTTTGTCTCACTTTCAAAAGCCATTTTATTCCTCCTTAGCACGATTGTGCCTTGAGGAAAGCATCCAAAATATTATTAATAAATGTTAGTAGAAATACTTTTATAGAACAAATATTGGACAAATTTTACTACTTTATGATTCAAACTTATAATATATAAATGAATTCACAAAATACTGCGTATTTTTAAATATCAAACTATCACAATCAAACAAATATATAAAAGAAGTTGATAAAAATGGGTCAAACAGTTGGATGTATGCTATATCCATCCATAAGTTACAACTTCCTACCTTTGAGGGCCCGATTATCGCGTTTCTAGCAGGGGAGGAATTACAATACGATCTTCGTTAGCCGGAAGAATAGATTGATGCTCAGTCTATTCGATATTGTTTCTAATATCTCTATAATAAAATAAAGGAGACAAAACTGACGGTAAAACCTCATTCTGATATCTAAAAACTCGATGGATATAGTTTACTACTTCCAATACACTTTTAGGGCGTTTTTCAGGCCAATAATAATCAAATAATCATCATTTTTGACCATTAATAGCCAATTTTAAATGTTCTATATTTAAAAATATCTCAATTGGATGTATCATCTATCAATAAAGTATAAATAGTGGTAATATTAATCATTGTTAAAATAAGAAAAACTTAAATATGATGATTTTTGAGCTGAGTATTAACCAATAACCATTAAATAGAAAAGACGCAAATTCTTTCTCAGACAGTGGGCGACCGCTGTAAGGCATTATGCCAAAAGGAGGAATAGAAATGGCAAACGAACAGATTCTCGCTGACCTCAAGACATCAGTTGAGACATGGAACATCAAACTTGCACAGGAAGCAACCCAGGCAGCTATCGACGCCAAGATGGACATCGGAACCATCATCGGAGAGGGACTCGGAAAGGGAATGGAGACCATCGGAGTCAGGTTCGACAAGGCAGAGATCTACCTACCCCAGGTCGTTGCAGCATCCAAGACAATGGAGGCAGCACTGAACATCCTCAAGCCCCTCATGGAGAGCGGAGAGGGAAACCTGAAGGGAACCGTCGTCATGGGTACTGTCGAGGGAGACATCCACGAGATCGGAAAGAACGTCTGCTGTGCAATGCTCAGGGGAGCTGGATACAACGTTATCGACCTTGGACCCGATGCATCCGCTATGGACTTCATGGATGCTGCTGAGGAGAACAACGCTCAGGTTTGCGGAGGATCCGCACTCATGACCACAACCCTCGAGTCTCAGAGAGAGCTCGTCGAGACCATCAAAGAGATGGAGGCCCCCTACAAGGCTATCTTCGGCGGTGCACCTTGCTCCAAAGAGTGGTGCGATGAGATCGGCGCTGACGGATACTCTGAGACCGCAAACGAGATCATTGGACTCGTCGACCAGCTCACCGGAAACTGATTATAACCACGACATTAGGTGACTAAAATGGCAGCAACAAGATTCTTGACTGTTACGGACGTCTACGAGAGATTCCTCAAGGGAAAGAAAGTCCCTGAGGCAGACTGGGATTACAAGATCATCCCCGAGACGGCTACCGCACTCAAAGAGAAGTACAAACTCAACTTCGGCGACAAGTTCGTCCCCGAGGACAACGAGACAAAGAACAACCTGTTCCAGGCTGGACTCGAAATGCTCTGCACATGCGGATTCTACTGCCAGGACCTCGGCCGTGTAATGAAGTTCACGGAAGAGGAGATCTGGGAGGGAATCAAGAGGGCACCCAAAAAGCTGATCCTGGGAGAGGGAAGGGACATCGCAAGGTTCTACCCCAGACACGGAAACGCACCTATCAAGCCCGTCATCCAGGGAGGACCTACTGGATCCCCTATCTCTGAGGATGTATTCGTACAGATCATGCAGTCCTACGCACAGGAGGGAATCGTTGACGACCTCGTGAACGGAGTTATGACCACTGTCGAGGGAAAGCCCGCAAAGTCCAAGACACCCTATGAGATCCGCGCAACAATGCAGGAGCTCAGGGCCACCAAAGAGGCAAGGACCAGGGCCCAGAGGCCTGGACTCGGTGTCTAGGGACCTGAGACTCCTCTGTCCGAGGCAGCAAGGCTTGTCGCAGACTGCCCCAACGCCGGACACAGGATTACAGATGCACACGAGTGCTCCCAGCTCAACGAGCTGAAGATGGATATGACCGGACTGAACATGCTCGCCGGATGGACCATCAGCGGAGACACCATCATGATCGAGCAGATGCCCATCTTCGGTGGATACTGCGGACAGCTCGAGGAGACCGCAATCTGTGATGTCGCAACCACACTTGCATCCTTCGGACTCTTCTCCGGAAACTTCCACCTTGACGGACCTATCCACATCAGGTGGGGAACCACCATGGCAAAGGAGACCCTCGCAGTCGCAGGACACGCTTGCGCAGCAGTCGACAACAACACCGACCTGCTCCTCGCTAACCAGTACTACCCCATTGCAGGACCCTGCACTGAGATGGGACTGATCGAGACCGCAGCACAGGCAATCTGTGACACCGCATCCGGAAGAGAACTCCTCTCCGGATCCGCAGTCGCAAAGGGAGTCGTACAGGACAAGACCACCGGAATGGAAGCCCGTGTAATGGGAGAGGCAGCCGCACAGACCGCAGGAATGAAGATCCCTGAGGTCAACGAACTGCTCAAGAAATTCGTCGGATGGTACGAGCCTCAGTACACCAGCGCAGACCTTGGAAAGACCTTCCAGGAGTGTTACGACGTCAAGACCGTCAGGCCCACCAAGGAGTACCTCGAGGTCTACGACAAGGCACTTGCCCGCATGGCTG
>Ga0265301_10006694_pt1 | contig 10948 bp, 7 predicted proteins | sample AusTroGonzalo_MG_2_FD_193488 | JGI IMG/M metagenome (GOLD analysis project Ga0265301, IMG submission 193488) | Bovine rumen microbial communities from tropical cattle in Woodstock, Queensland, Australia - Gonzalo_04 | ecosystem: Host-associated > Mammals > Digestive system > Stomach > Rumen ...
GGACCCGCCTCGTGCCGTTCTCGAAAACGCTCTACATCGAGCGCGACGACTTCATGGAGAACCCGGTGAAGCAGTTCCACCGCCTCGCCGTCGGCAAGGAAGTCCGCCTCCGCAGCGCCTATTTCGTGACCGTCACGTCGTTCGTGAAGGACGAAAACGGCGAGATCGTGGAGCTGCACGCCACGTACGACCCCGCCACGAAGGGCGGCAACGCGCCCGACGGCCGCAAGGTCAAGGGCACCATCCACTGGGTCTCCGCCGATCAGTCGCTCGAAGCCGAGGTGCGCCTCTACGACAAGCTCTTCACCGTGCCCGACCTCTCCGCCATCCCGGAGGACGCCGACTGGAAGAGCTATCTGAACCCGGAATCCCTGAAGGTCGCGAAATGCCGCATCGAACCCGGCCTGGCCGAGCTTCCGCCGTCCACGCACGTTCAGTTCGAGCGCGTCGGCTACTTCTTCACCGATCCGAAGGACCATTCCAAGGACCATCCGGTGTTCAACCGCACGGTCGCGCTGAAGGATTCCTGGGCCAAGATCGCGAAGAAGGGAAGCTGAGCCTCCACTGCGGAAGTGCGCTCAGCTGCGCTTGCGCACACACTGCGTGTGCTGTTACAGTGCGCGGTTCTGCTCGCGCACACCGCAAGCGGTGCCGAGGTAGTGCTCTGCTTCGCGAGAGCACACACGAAGTGTGCCGATCAGTGCGCGGTCCCGTAAGCATGATCACGGGGCCGCCTGCTCTTTTTCGGGCGGTTTTCGATAAAACGTCATGTTTTCTCCGGAAACGATTTGACAAATCGCGTTCCAGCGTGTAAAATACATCCGGGATATTCCCGTTTTTCATCAATCGTACGCAAACTTTAATTTTGATAAAGGAGACAATCCCGATGGAAGGATCCATGTTCTGCTACCAGTGCCAGGAGGCTTTCGGCAACAAAGGGTGCACGTCAGGCGGCCGCTGCGGCGAAACGTCCGAGACCGCAAATCTTCAGGACCGCCTCATCGCCGAGCTCAAGGCCGTCGCTCTGACCCTTGAAGGCCGCACCAACGTCACGCGCGAATTCAGCCGGTTCATCGTCCGCGCCATGTCCGCCACGCTGACCGACACCAACTTCAACCCCGACCGCATCTACGCCCTGATCGACGAAGCGAAACGCGCGCTCCGCACGCTCGATTCCGAAGTTCAGGCCCCCGATCCCTCCATCCTCTCCGTCGAAGACGCGGAAGAGCGCAGCTACCGCGAATTCCTGATTTACGGCCTCAAAGGCGTCTGCGCCTTCACGTTCCACGCGCTCGCCCTCGGTTACGAGGACAACGCCATCTACAATTTCGTGATCAAGGCGCTTTCCGCCTCCGCCAAGCCCGACACCCCGCACGAACGCCTCGCCCTCCTGATCGTCGAATGCGGCCGCATCGCCTCCATCGCCATGGCGCTGCTGGACGAAGCGAACACCGAGACCTACGGCTCGCCCACCATCTGCCACATCCCGTTCGCCGCTGGCCAGAATCCCGCCATCCTGATGGCCGGGCAGGACCTGAAGGACCTCGAAGAACTCCTGATCCAGACCGAACACGCCGAGATCGACGTCTACACGCACGGCGACATGCTCACCGCCAACACGTATCCCGCGTTCCGCAAGTTCCCGCACCTGAAGGGCGGCTACGGCGGCTCCTGGTGGACCCAGGCGCAGGATTTCGCCGCGTTCAACGGCCCGATCATCGTCAACTCGAACTGCATCGCGCCCGTGCAGGACGCCTACCGCGGACGCATCTTCACCACCGGCATGGTCGGCATCAAGGGCATCCCGCACATCACGCACCGCCACATCGGCATGCAGAAGGATTTCTCGGAAGTCATCGCGCTCGCCCGGACACTTCCGCCGCCGACCGAGGCGGAGTCCGGCCCGGTCCTCCCCGGCCCCATGTGCGGCTTCGGCCACAATCAGGTGTGCTCCGTGATCGGCCAGATCGCCCGCTACGTCGAAAGCGGCAGCATCCGCCGTTTCATCGTGGTCGCGGGCGAGGACGGACGCGATGAACGCCGCGAGTATTACACCGAGCTCGTCAAGGCGCTCCCCGCCGACACGGTCGTCCTGACCGCCGGCGGCGCGAAATACCGCTTCAACAAGCTCGACCTCGGCAAGATCACCGGCATCCCGCGCATCATGGACATCGGGCAGATCAACGACGCCTACTCCATCATCCGCATCGCCATGGAGCTCCAGCGCGCGCTCGGCATCCGCACCCTCGACAAGCTCCCCGTCTCCTTCGTGCTCTCCTGGTACGAACAGAAGACGATCGCCGTCTTCCTGGCGCTCCTTACCCTCGGATTCAAGAACATCCGCCTCGGCCCGACGTTCCCCGCGTTCTTCTCCCCCGGCATCCTGGAAGTCCTCACGCGCGACTACGGCGTGAAGCCGATCACCACGCCGGAAGCCGACGCCGCCGCCATGATGGAGGGCAACTGAGCTCCGGTTTCGTCCCGATCCGGTTTCGTTCCGCTCCGTTTTTTTCAGAAAGTCCCGGTAACATGACCTCGTTCCGTTCCATCATCTGTTTCTTCCTCGCGCTTCTCGCCGCCTGCCTGACGGCCGCCTGCCGGTCCCCGCAGGAAATCTTCCTCACGGAATCGGATTCCGGCAGGACGCTCGACCTGCGCGTCGGCGACACGATCCTGGTGGCGCTGTGCTCCACCAAATCGACCGGATACGACTGGTATCCCCGGCACGGCGCCGGCAACGTGCAGATTCTGTCCGAGAAGGGCGAACGCTACGTCTTCGATCCGGACATCTACGACGGGAGCCCCCTCACGGACAGGGAAGGCACGCACTACTTCTCCTACCGCGTGATCGGTCCGGGCGTCTGCGGCATCGCCATCGAACACAAGCGCGGCTGGGACAAAAAGGACCCGACGAAGACGTTCGAGATCATGATCCGGGCGACCGGCGAACCGGAGGAGGCCGCTTACGATCCGCGCGAGCAGCCACCCGAGGAAGCCCCCGTGTACATGACCGACTCCAAGGGCAACGTCTCGATCCGGCCCGACATGCCGTGATCCGCGCGCGAGGTCCCCATGGAAAAGCTCTACTTCAACGATGCGTTCCAAAAAGCCTGGGGCAAGGACCCGTTCGCCAGCGCGTTCGCCGTGACCGGCGAAGTCTTCCGCGACGTGAAAAACCGCAAGACCATGAGGTTCCGCCTGGACGGCAAGTCCTACTTCATCAAGCTCCACGGCCCGGTCGGCTGGGGCGAGATCTGGAAGAACCTCGTGCAGTTCAAGACGCCCGTGATCGGCTCCGCCAACGAATACCTCGCCATTTCCCTGCTGACCAAGCTCGGCGTGCCCACCATGACCGCCTGCGCGTTCGGCATCCGCGGCACGAATCCCGCCGCCATGGAATCGTTCCTGGTCACGGAAGACCTCGTCGGCATGGTGTCGCTGGAGGATTTCTGCCGCGACTGGAAGACGAATCCGCCGCCCGCCGAGCTCAAACACCGCATCATCCGCGCGCTGGCCGTGACCTGCGCCCGCATGCACGGCAGCGGCCTGAACCATCGCGACTGCTATCTGTGCCATTTCCTGCTCGACCCCGCCTCGCTTCACGAAAAACGGATCAGGCTCCACGTGATCGACCTCCACCGCGCCCAGATCCGCCCGCACATCCGGCGGCGCTACCGCGTGAAGGACCTGGCCGGGATCTTCTTCTCCGCCATGGACTGCGGGCTTTCCCGCCGCGACGCCCTCCGATTCATCGCCGCGTACACGCCGCGCGCCGGCGCGCTGGACGCGAAACTCTGGCCGGATGTCCTCCGCACCGCGGTCCGGCTGTACCGCAAGGAATTCGGCCGCGATCCGGAGCTCCCGGACACCTGTTCCCATCCATGATCTACCACACTTTTTGATACCATCCCCGACCATGTCCTACTCCAAATCCGCAGATTCCCGTGTTGAAAAACTCATCGCCGAAGCGCTCGACGGCATCCGCGCCTCGTTCGCAGCTTCGCCCGAATCCTCCGCCATCCGCGCCGTCGTACTCGGCGGCGGTTACGGTCGCGGCGAAGGCGGCGCAACGCCGGACGGCATGCCGTACAACGACATGGATTTCTTCGTGGTGATGAGCGGGACGAAGCCGTCACCGGGACTCCGGGCCCTGCTGGACGGCATCTCCGCGGAATGGAAGAAAAAGCTCTCCATCGACATCGATTTCTGCTGCGTCAAATCCCTGAAGGCACTGTACAAGGACGCCGACACCCTGATGATCCAGGAGCTGTTCGCCGGTCGCAGCATCATCTTCGGCGACGATCATCTCTTCGACGACGCCCCGCTCCGCCCGTTCTCCGAGCTCCCCTGGACCGAGGCGGCCCGTCTGCTGCTGAACCGCGGCGCGGGACTGCTTTTCGCACGCCAGCGCGCGAAGGATCCCGCCGAGGCGGATTTCGTGCGCCGAAACCTCCACAAGGCCGCGCTCGGCTGCGGAGACGCGATCCTGATCGTGCATCACGACTACCATACCACCGGCACGGAACGCCTGGAGGCGCTGAAAAAGTATCACGAGGCGTCCTGGCTGATCCCGGACTACGAGGCCGCGCTCGCGTTCAAGTACGCCCCGGGGACCGGGAAAATGCCGGATTACGCGCATCTGCTGGATTGCTGGACCCGCACCGTCACGCTCGTCGCCACCGAAGTCACGCGGCACATCGCCTCCGCCGACGCCCTGTTCTCCGCCTGCCGCATCGCGGAGGCCGGACCGCGCTCCCTCAAGTCCATGATTCTCTCCCTCCGCAGCGCCCCGGTCCTGCCGGCCCTGCTGTCGCCGCTGGCGGTCCATCCCCGCGTGAAGCTCCTGCGCCTCCTGACGGTCTGTCTGCTGAACCCGGACCACGAAACGGAAACATTTATCCGTCTTTGGCAGCGTTACAACTGATTTCCCGCTTGAATTGCCCGAAATCAGGAGTATATTTTAAAGTATGATTTTATTATTGGCCCCTGAGGATTCTCCGGAATGAAAGACCGTGTCAAGATTTTTATGTTCAGCGATGCGCTCGGGTATGAAATTATCCAGCGCTACCGTTTCATGACCGACGAATTTCCCGTGCGCCTCCCCGTTCGAACCCAGTTCGGGTACTCCTCGACCTGCGTCCCGACGATCCTGTCCGGCGAACCGCCCACGAAACACGGCCATTTCAGCTTTTTCTACCGTCCGAAAGGGGCGGAATCGCCGTTCAATCTGTTCCGGTTCCTGCATCCCTTCCTGCATCCCTCGGTCATCTTCGACAACCACCGCATCCGCCACCGCGCGAGCGTATGGCTGGGACGGCATCTGAAGTACACCGGGTATTTCAACCTCTACCGCGTGCCGTACGCGCGCCTGCCGTTCTTCGACTACTGCGAGAAACAGGACATCTTCGCGCCGCACGGCCTGGCCCCGGTGAAAAACCTGCGCGACATGCTCACGGAGTCCGGTGTGCCGTTCCATATCTCGAACTGGCATCTGAACGACGACCAGAACATCGCCGCCGCGAAGAAGCTGCTGGAGGAGGAGCGGACGGAGTTCTTCTTCATTTACACCGCCGGACTTGACGGCATGCTGCATTTCCACGTGCACGAGCCCGAGGTCGTGGCAAAGCATCTTGAGGAGTTTTCCGGCAAGGTCCGCGAGCTGCTCGCAACCGCACGCGCGCATTTCCGCGAGGTCGATTTCTGCATCTTCTCCGACCACGGCATGACGCCGCTGAAGGGCGAGACCAATATCAAGGCGATGATCGAGGCTCTGCCGCTCAAGTTCGGACGCGACTACATCGCCGCCTACGATTCCACCATGCTCCGCGTGTGGTTCCTGAAGCCGGAAGCCCGTCAGCCGGTCATGGACGCCGTGAAGGACGCACCCGGCCACTGGCTTACCCCGGAGGAGAAGACCTCGCTCCACGTCGATTTCGCCGACGACGCGTACGGCGACGAGATCTTCCTGCTTGACGCCGGCATCCAGCTGGTCCCGAGCGACATGGGAAACAAGCCCATCCCCGGCATGCACGGGTTCTCGCCCGACGACCGCGACTCCACGGCGTGCATCCTTTCCGTTCACGAGCTGCCGGAGCATCCGCGCGAGATCGCCGATTTCTTCCGCCTGATGAAACAGGGTGCGTTCGAACTCAAAGCCGCCGGAGCGTGAGCGCATGCCGGAACATCCGCGGAATCCGGTCGAAATCTCCGTCGTGGTGCGTTCGCACAACGACGCCGGACTCATCCGCGACACGCTGACCCGGCTCTGCGCCCAGACCGTCGCGGACCGCATGGAAATCCTGCTGTTCGACGACAATTCCACCGACGGCACGCTCGAAATCGCGGCGTCGTTCCCGGACGTGACCATCATCCCGTGGGACGGCCTACCGTACAATCCGCCGCGCGTACTGAACCGCGCGATCGACACCGCCCGCGGCCAATACATCGTCTTCAACAATTCCGACGCCGTGCCGTGCTCGAACGACGCGGTCGAACGCATCGTGGCATATCTTTCGGACCCCGCCGTCGGCGCGGTCTACGGCAACCAGCTCCCGCGCGAAGACGCCTGGCCGCTCGTCCGCAAGGACTACGAACGCGCGTTCGGCGACGGTTCCGTCGCGGCCACCTGGGGCTTCATGTTCTCGCTGGTCTTCTCCGCGGTCCGGGCGGACGTCGCCCGTCAATTCCGCTTCGATCCGGCGTTCCAGTATTCGGAGGACATCGACTGGGCGCTCCGCATCCGCGCATCCGGGCTGAAGATCGTCTACGCCGCCGACGCCGCCGTGACGCATTCGCACAACTACACGCCGGAAATCCTTCGCAAACGCTTCTACAACGAGGGCATCGCAAACGGCATGCTCTACCACAAACGCCCCTCGTTCGTCCGCGCATTCCTCGGATTCGCCGTCGAATCGCTCCGCGATTTCCGGTATCTCCTGCACCATCACGAGCTCGGATATTATTTCTTCGCGGGTATCCGCTACCGCTGGACCCAGCGCATGAGCTGTTACCGCGGGGAGGCTGCGCCTCCACTGAAGTAGTGCCTTGCTTCGCAACGGCACAAGGGCAAGCCATTGACTGCGGTAGTGCCGCGCTTCGCGACGGCATGTTTGAGCAAGTGCTTACCCTGTTGAAAAATAGCGTCTTCCGCTTGAAAAATACATCTTTCAGATGTATCTTATATACGACTTTTTTATTCACTACCTTTCCGGAGGTCATTATGTTCGGCGCTGCTGTTTCTCTGCCTGATCCCATCAACGTCCCACCCGTTTCCGTGGACGCTTCGCCTGTTCTCGAAACCTTCAACGGCGTCGGCGGCATCTGGTGGATCGCCCCCGTCTGCGCGATCGTCGCGCTGCTGTCCGCCACGCTCTGCTATTTCCTGATGAAACGCGCCAGCACGGGCAACGAACGCATGGAAGATATCGCCGGCTACGTGCGCGACGGCGCGATGGCGTACCTCCGCCAGCAGTATTCGCGCGTCGGCATCGTGTTCGCGGTCCTGTTCGTCATTTTTGCGGTCCTGGCCGTCCTGAAACTCCAGAACCCCTTCGTCCCGGTCGCATTTCTGACTGGCGGCTTCTTCTCCGGCCTCTGCGGCTTCGTGGGCATGAAGACGGCCACCGCCGCCTCCAGCCGCACGGCGCAGGGTGCGAGCGAAAGCCTGAACCGGGGCCTGCAGGTGGCGTTCCGGTCCGGCGCGGTCATGGGCCTGGCCGTGGTCGGTTTCGGTCTGCTGGACATCACGGCGTGGTATTTCATCTTGGACCGCCTGGTCTACACGCCGGAACACATGGCGCAGGGGCTGTCCCTCTTCGGAATCCAGCTCGTCACGCCCGGATTCGACGTCGCGCACAAATTCGTCGAGATCACGACCACCATGCTGACGTTCGGCATGGGCGCGTCCACACAGGCGCTCTTCGCCCGCGTCGGCGGCGGCATCTACACGAAGGCCGCGGACGTCGGCGCCGACCTCGTCGGCAAGGTCGAGGCGGGCATTCCCGAGGACGATCCGCGCAACCCGGCCACCATCGCGGACAACGTGGGCGACAACGTGGGCGACGTGGCCGGCATGGGCGCGGACCTCTACGAATCCTACTGCGGCTCGATCCTCTCCACGGCCGCCCTCGGCGCGGCCATTCCCGCCGCCATGAAGGCCACCGTGAACTACGTGAACGCCCCGATGATCGTGGCGGGCATCGGCGTGGTGCTGTCGCTGATCGGCATTTTCGCGGTCCGCTGCAAGGAAGGCGCCAGCATGGGCACGCTGCTCCGCGCGCTGCGTCTCGGCACCTGGGGCAGCTCCGTGCTGATCCTCGTCGCATGCGGCATTCTCGCATCTTGCGGCATCATCACGTGGGGCGTGTTCGGCGCGATCGTCTCCGGCCTGCTCGCGGGCGTGGTGATCGGCTACAGTACCGAATACTACACCTCCGACGAATACGGCCCGACCAAGGAACTCGCCGCGCAGGCGCAGATGGGGCCCGCCACGACCATCATCGACGGTCTCTCGCTCGGCATGCTCTCCGCCGCGATCCCGGTCGTCGCCACAGTCATCGCGATCATCTGCGCATTCGCCTGCGCAGGCGGCTTCACCAAGGGCACCATCTTCGGTCTCTACGGCATCGGATTCGCCGCCGTCGGCATGCTCGCCACGCTCGGCATCACGCTCGCCACGGACGCCTACGGCCCCATCGCCGACAACGCCGGCGGCAACGCTGAAATGTCCGCACTGCCCCCGCATGTCCGCGAACGCACCGACGCCCTCGACATGCTCGGCAACACCACGGCGGCCACAGGCAAGGGCTTCGCCATCGGGTCCGCCGCGCTCACCGCCATGGCGTTGCTCGCCGCCGAAATCCAGGAGATCGAAATCTGGGGCCGCAAGTTCGACGCATTCCCCGCGGCCGTTCAGACGAAGCTCGCCCTCGACACCGATCACTTCGCCATCCTCGTCGACTTCTTCAAGATCAACGTCATGAACCCGCTTTTCCTCTGCGGATGCTTCCTCGGCGCCATGATGGCGTTCGTCTTCTGCGCGCTCACCATGAAGGCCGTCGGACGCGCCGCCGGTCGCATGGTCGAGGAGGTCCGCCGTCAGTTCCGCAGCATCCCCGGCATCATGGACGGCACCGGCAAGCCCGACTACGCCCGCTGCGTGGCCATCTCCACCAAGGGCGCGCAGCACGAAATGATGCTCCCCGCGCTCCTCGCGATCATCATCCCGGTCGCCACCGGCCTGATTCTCGGCGTGCCCGGCATCATGGGCCTGCTCATCGGCGGCCTCACCTGCGGTTTCTCCCTCGCCTGCATGCTGAACAACGCCGGCGGCGCGTGGGACAACGCCAAGAAGCACATTGAGAAGGGCAACTTCGGCGGCAAGAAGCTCCCGGACGGCACCAAGAACCCCGTCCACGGTGCGGCCGTCATTGGCGACACCGTCGGCGACCCGTGCAAGGACACCAGCGGCCCTGCCCTGAACATCCTCGTGAAGCTCATGAGCATGGTCGCCGTCGTCTTCACCCCGCTCTTCATCAAGGTCGCGCCGATGATCCAGAACTGGCTCGGCCTCATCCAGAAGTAAGCGCACTCCGACCTGATTTTCCCTGCCCGCGACCGGCCAACGACGACCGGCCGCGGGTTTCTTTTCGGTTGCGGACCGCTGACGGGGATGTGATGCACCCGGATTCCAGCGTGAAATACAGGCCGGAACAAAAACTACCAAAATAATTGACTATTCCGCTTGACTTTTGTTTTTCCTGTGCTATATTAGTTCGCAGAATGATTCGCAGGGGGACATCTCCTGCGGTGTTTTTTACATGAATTCTCGACCGATTTAATCAAGATTCAGGAGTCCGATCAAGTAACCGTCATCTTCTCCCGCTTCCGCAACCCGCAACCCCCGAACAAAACCCGACATCATCGAATCACGGCCTCATCCGCAGGCCGACATAAGGAGACTTCACCATGGCCGACAAGAAACAATACCGCATCGAAACCCTCGCCATCCACGCCGGACAGGTCCCCGACCCGACCACGCTTTCGCGCGCCGTCCCGGTCTACCGCACCACGGCCTACGCGTTCCGCAACTCCAAGCACGGCGCCGACCTCTTCGGCCTGCGCGAAACCGGCAACATCTACGCCCGGCTCATGAACCCGACCGAAGACGTGCTCGAACAGCGTCTGGCCGCACTCGACGGCGGCAAGGCCGCGCTGGCGGTCTCCTCCGGCACGGCGGCGATCTACTTCACCATCACGAACATCGCGCGTCAGGGCGACGAGATCGTGGCCGCGAACAATCTGTACGGCGGCACCTACACGCAGTTCGACGCCATCCTGCCCCAGAGCGGCATCAAGGTCAACTTCACGCCCGTGAATGACTTCGAAGCCGTCGAGGCCGCGATCAACGAGCGCACCCGCGCCATCTACATTGAGACCGTCGGCAATCCCGGACTCGACATCGCCGACATTGAGGCGTACGCGAAGATCGCGCAGAAGCATCACCTGCCGCTGATTGTGGACTCCACGTTCACCCCGCCCACGCTGCTGCGCCCAATCGAACACGGCGCGAACATCGTGATCCACTCGCTCTCGAAGTGGATCGGCGGACACGGCACGGCCATCGGAGGCGCGGTCGTCGACGCCGGCAACTTCGACTGGACCGATCCGAAGTTCGCGCTCTACAACGAACCCGACCGCGGCTACCACGGCCTGCGTTTCGCGCACGACCTCGGCCCGAACAACCCGCTGGCGTTCATCCTGCGCCTCCGCACGGTCGGTCTCCGCAACCAGGGCCCGACGCTCGCCCCGGACGCCGCCTGGATCTTCCTCCAGGGACTCGAATCGCTCCCGCTCCGCACCGCGCGTCACAGCGAAAACGGCCTCGCGGTCGCGAACTTCCTGAAGAACCACCCGAAGGCCGCGTGGGTCAAGTACCCCGGATTCCAGC
>Ga0265301_10006695_pt1 | contig 10947 bp, 8 predicted proteins | sample AusTroGonzalo_MG_2_FD_193488 | JGI IMG/M metagenome (GOLD analysis project Ga0265301, IMG submission 193488) | Bovine rumen microbial communities from tropical cattle in Woodstock, Queensland, Australia - Gonzalo_04 | ecosystem: Host-associated > Mammals > Digestive system > Stomach > Rumen ...
GGAGCCTGGATGTTCGCCCAGATTCAGGCCGAGAGCTGTCGCCTTCGATGACAAGTTCGCAAGCAGTTTGCCATCTTGATCGATGGACGGATCGGCCAGCACGGTGTCAGCATAAGATGTGTACCATGCCAGACCGGTCAGCGAAGGACTGCAGGTACCTCCCCAGCGGTCTGTCAGATTCAGTGTACCCAGGATTTCATGATGACTGACATGTGTGGAATCGAAGAGCGGGCCCCAGCCATAGTCGAGCGAGCGCCAGTTTAAATCCGTGGTGTCGGGCTCGAGACCCACGAAATGTTTCTCCCTGTCGAGGAGGGCTGTCACCTTCAACTGGCTGGTGGGATCGAACTGCGCCGATTCCAGGAACTCCGCCGTGTAGGTCCGTTTTTCCTTCGACTCGTTCTCGAACGCAACGCTGACCAGGGGCTGGTAGATGATGCCGAGTGTATCTCTCATCAGGAAGGAAGCGGTATTTTCGCGCCCCGAGATCGACAACCCTTTCATTGGATTGGGCAAAACCACCACCGGAATCGGCTGCGTGCTGAAAGTCTGCGGATGGCCATTCGCGTCGGTCGTCTTGCAGGTAAAGACCAGAGACGTTTCATCCCAGTACGGGTAATCTCCAGCTTCCGACGTTTTTACCACAACGAAATACTGTCCTTCTTTTTGGAGATCCGGCTCGAGCGAAGTGATGGAGAAATGATCCGTCACGGCCTGGCTACGGTCCGTACCAACCAGGAAGAACTGGTTGCGGTATGTCGTCTGGTCCATCTCCAACATGTCTTTCGTCAGCTTGACGGTCGAAGGGTTGACGCACAGCCGGATCGTGACAGACTTCCCGCACGAAACCGTGTCGGGCAGGCCGGGCGCGCCCATGTAGATCAGGCCGGTCATTGTCTTGAAGTCCACCCCCACCGCTTCCTTCACGTCGCCGATGGTTTTCTCGATGGCCGCCAGCTTCGCGGCGGGCGTCTGCGCCTGGGCGATAGCATCCTTGATAAGCTGGAGTGCTTCTGCCAGCTTTTGCGGGGTCAGTTCGGCGGCGATGTCCGTCAACTGCCCGATGACGGCGGATTTGGCCGCCGTCAGGTCGGCGTCGAGCCCCTGGAGGCTCGTATCGAGGGCTTTCTGCATAGCGTGGACGGCAGCCGTGTCGGCAAAGAAACCTTCTTTCAGCGCCGTCGCGATGAGTCCTATTTTCGTTTCCAGGTCTGTGGTCTCACTGGCCACTGCCTCCTGGATGGCGTCCAACTTGTCTGACAGGGTCCCGTTCAGCGAAGCGAGGGCCCGCCGGAGCAACTCCAGCCCCCAGCTGTTGTCGGCCGACCCGAACTGGGCCGACTCTGTCACCAGCTTCAGTTTCGTTTCCAGGCTGGTCGTCTGGCTCTTTACCGCGGCTTCGAGGGCCGCGAACTTCGTTTCCATCGTCCCGCTAAGGGAATCAATGGCCGTGCGAATCAGGGTCCTTCCCGTCGTATCTTCGGCGAAACCTTCCTTCACCGCCGTCTCGATGAGCGCCAGGCGGGCCACGAGGTCGGTCGTCTGGCTGCCGATGGCGGCTTCCACCGCTGCCATCTTGTCGACCAGTGTCGTACCGGCCGCTTCAATTGCTTCCGCAATCAGGGCGTGCGCCGTGGCACTGTCGGCAAATCCGTCGGTGGCAGCTGCCTGGATCAGCCCGATCTTGGTTTCAAGACTGGCCTGCGGTGCCTTCATCGCTGTCTCGATGCGGGCCAGTTTCTCTTCCATCGTCCCCTCGAGCGAAGCGACGGCCTCTTCCAGCAGCTTTTGCTGCGACTGGCTGTCGGCAAAGCCGCCAGCGACCGCCGCCTCGACCAGCGCGAGCTTGGCCTCCAGGCTCAGTGTCTGGGTCTTCACCGCTCCCTCAATCGCTTTCATCTTCTGCTCCACCGTCCCGCCAAGCGACGCGATCACTTCCTGGATCAGCCGCATTGCCTCGCGGTTGTCGGCCAGGCCGTCGTTCAGCGCGTTCTCAATCAGCGTCATCTTGCCGGCGAGCGACTGGTTCGCATCGCGGACCGCCGCCAGCAGCCCGCTGTTATCCAGCTCCACCTCAATGGCGATCTGCTCCTGCTCGCTCTCGCAAGCCGTGAAAGCGACGGCCAGAAATAGCAGCAACAGGAATATTATGCGTTTATTATTCATAATTACATGCATTCTATGGAGTTGGTGGCATCATCGTGATCCGGAACGGATCCGAATAGATTGTCTTCTGTTGCTCGTCATCGCCGCACCGGTAGCCGAAAGCCAGAACGGCATCGTCCCGCACGAGGCCACTCGAATGCGTTGCAATCCGGATAGCATACTGTCCCGCCGCGCCCGCATTCTTTTCAACCGACTTGATGGAGAAGTGGTCCGGTTCCGCGCCGGGCGTGACGCCTTCGTTGTAGGTCAGCTTGCTGCTGAAGATTTCGAGGTGCAGGCTGTCGGCGCAAATGAACGCTTCGGCCGGTTCGACGCGCAACTGTACGGTAACCTCTTCTCCGCTCGTGACCGTGATGGGCACGGTCACGTCACCCACGTAGGTCAGCGAAGTCGGGGCATTCATCATCACCGCTATGGCGTCCACGGAGCGTTTGATGGCCTGGAGGACGCCCTGCTCGGTCTGGGCCTGAGTCTGGATGGTATTCACGATGTCTGTGCAGGCGGCGCTGAGCGCCTCCTTGGTAAGTTTTCCGGAAAGGGATTCCAGTTCCTTGACGATGTCTTCCTTGATCTTCTTTTGCGCTTCGTCGAGGTTCCTCAGGCTGGTATCGATGGCCGTCTTCATCTCGTCGAGGGCGGTTTTCTCGTCGGCGAAACCGAGGTTCACCGCCGCGGCGATGAGGCCGAATTTCTCGGCCAGGCCCGTCTGCTGCGACCGCAGCGCCTGTTCGATGGCGCCGAGTTTCTCCTCCACCGTTCCTTTCATCGACGAGACCAGTTGTTGGATCAGGTTCATGGTCTGGCCGCCGGTCACGCCCACGGCCTCTTCCAGCAGCTTCAGCTGGGTGTCCAGGCTCGCGGTCTGGCTTGTGACGGCCGTTTCGATGGCCGTGAGCTTTTCTTCCATCGTGCCAGCCAGCGAGTCGAGGGCCGTGCGGATCAGCGCCCGACCGGTCGTATCGGCGGCAAAGCCTTCCTGCAGCGCCGTCTCGATAAGCGCCAGTTTGGTCGCCAGGTCGGTTCCCTGGTCGCCGACGGCGGCCTCGACGGCGGCCATCTTCTCGGCCAGCGTGCCGCCGGCCGTTTCGATGGCCTGCCGGATCAGGTCTTGTGCATCCTCCTGGATGAGTAAGCCTTTTACCACGGCTGCCGCAACAAGGATGAGCTTGACCTCCAACGTGTTGGACTGCGTTTTCACGATCTCCCCGATGGCGGCGAGCTTTTCTTCCGTCGTGCCGCCCAGCGAGGAGACGGCCTGCTGAAGCAGTTCTTGCTGCGCCTGGCTGTCGGCGAAGCCGTGGCTGACCGCAGCCTCGATCAGTGCCAGTTTTGTCTCCAGGGTGGTCGTCTGCGCCGTCACCGCCGCTTCAATCGCGGCGAGCCGTTCCTGCATCGTGCCGCCCAGCGTCGCGAGCGCATCCTCGATCAGGTCCATCATATCCCGGTTCTCGGCCAGCCCGCTGCTGACCGCCGCCTCGATCAGTGCCAGTTTGTCGGAGAGCGTCCGGTTCCCGTCCTTGATGGCTTCGATCACCTCGCGGTAGTCCGCTTCCAGGGTCAGGTCGATCTCCGGATGCCCATCGTCGCAGGCCGTAATGGCCAGCGGGCCCAGGAGCAGGAGCGCCAGCAGCGTCCCGCGCAGGATCGATCCTTTTCTCGAATGGTGTATCATTATAAGTATTCTATTTCACCAGATTGAATCGCAGGCCGAATTGCGCGATGGCCTGGCCTTTGGGGGCGAATTCATGTTTGCCTGCCACGACGAAGCGATAGCCGGCACTCAGGCTCAGCGACACTTGCGGCAGGAATCCGAATTCCAGCGACAGGGTCACCGGGAAATACGGGCAGACATAGTGCTGGGGCTCGTTATGGCCCGTCACGCGAATGGTATTGCCGGTGCCGCCGGGTTTCACGGTGTTGCTGATGGCGATCGTATAGACGTTTTCCGCCGTGATCAGGCAGCCGGCACCGGCGCCGGCATACAGGGCCAGCGGCCCGGCGGGCAGCAAGTTATATTCGCCCGTCACGCCGACACCATGGAAGTGCATCCGGAGGTCGCGGTAGGGTTCGCCCTGGGTGCTGCCGTCGGGGAGCGTCTGCATGCTGCTGCTGAGCATTTCGCGGACCATGCGGGTATAGCTGTAATCCAGGCCGGCTCGCAGCTTGGGGATGACATGGTAGTACACGCCAGCGCCGACAAGGGGTTGGATGAAGGCCGGCGAGTTGGTGGTGGCTCCTTGCAGGCCGCCGCCCACGCCATATTGTACACCGCCGTCAAGGCGGATGCCCAGTTTCTGTGCCGAAAGGGTCGTCGGCAGGGCAACGCTCAGCATCAACAGCAGGGTAATCATTCCAATCGTTCTCATCTTTCATCAAATTTTGAGTAAAATTAAATAATTATACATGACGTGATGTAAAAAGAGAACAATTCAGTGTAAAACATCAACAATATTTCATAATAAATGTCAGTATGCGTTCATATGAACGCATACTGACATTTATTATGGCGGCTTGCCCGGCCCCGACCGGGCATCTAACCCGAGCGAAGTCGAGGGATCTTTTTAACGCAAGTGCGTCAAATAACAATCCAAGGTGTTGCGCATGAGCATGGCGATGGTCATGGGACCGACGCCGCCGGGGACGGGGGTGATCCAGCCGGCGACGGGGGCGGCGGAGACGAAGTCTACGTCGCCGCAGAGCTTGCCGTCGGCGCCGCGGTTGATACCCACGTCAATGACGATGGCGCCGGGCTTGACCATGTCGCCGGTGATGATCTTCGGCCGGCCGACGGCAGCGATGATGATGTCGGCCGTGCGGGCGATCTCACCCAGGTTGCGGGTGCGGGAATGGGCGATGGTGACGGTGGCGTTTTCATTCAGGAGCAACGTCGCCACCGGCTTGCCGACGAGTTCGCCGCGGCCGACCACCAGCGCGTGTTTGCCTTCGATGACCTCGCCCGTCGTGTTGATCAGATGGATGCAGGCACGCGGCGTACAGGGCGCCACATAGCCCTGTTTCATCGTGAAGCCCGATTTCATGCCGAAGAAGCCGTCCACGTCCTTCTCAGGTGCGACGGCCGCAATCACGGCGTCCTTGTCGATGTGCTTCGGAACGGGCAGCTGCACCAGGATGCCGTCAACTTTTTCGTCGGCGTTGAGCCTTGCAATGACGGCAAGCAGTTCTTCCTGCGTCGTCTGCTCCGGCATCCGGATGACCTCGGAGACGAAACCGACCTTCTTCGCGGCAATCTCCTTGTTGCGCACATACACCTGGCTCGCAGGGTCCTCCCCCACGATGATGACCGTCAGCCCCGGCCGCCGGCCATACTGCGCGCCATACTGTTCGACTTCCCGCTGCATCTCTTCATACAGCCCTGCAGCAATGGCTTTTCCATCAATGATCTTTCCCATATTCGTTATTTCTTCATGCCGTTTTCACGTCATGCCCGGCGCGGGCATCTAAAGAACATATTTGGCAATGTCTTTCCGATAAAACAAGTTGTCGCAGGCGATCTGCGCGACGCCGGCGTAGCAGAGGCGGGCGGCGGCGGGCATGGTCGGAGCCTCCGAGACGACCATCAGGACGCGGCCGCCGGCCGTCACCAGGCCGTCGTCGGTGCGCTTGGTTCCCATGTGGTAGATGCGTTGCGTAAAGGACGGCGCAATCTGGATGGGAGCGCCTTTCGCGTAACTGCCGGGATAGCCCTTTGAAGCCATCACCACCCCCATCACCGAGACGTCCCGCCAGCGGAGCACCGGCAACTCGCGGCCTTCTGCGGCCACAGCGAATACCTCGTAGATGTCGCTTTCCAGGCGCGGCAGCACGACTTCCGTCTCCGGATCGCCGAAACGCGCGTTGAACTCGATCACCTTGATGCCGTCGGGCGTCTTCATCAGGCCGCCGTAGAGCACGCCGCTCAGGGGCGTTCCGGCATCAGCCATTGCATCGGCGACGGGCTGAAGGATCTTCGCCACGGCGAAGTCATATTCCTCGTCGGAAATGAATGACAAACCACTCTTGCCCGATGCAAACGACTCCGTATAGGCACCCATGCCGCCCGTGTTCGGGCCGGCGTCACCGTCGAAGGCGCGCTTGTGATCCTGCGCCGCGACCATCGGCCGGACCTGCCGTCCGGAGACGAAGGCCATCAGCGAGAATTCCGGGCCGGTAAGGAACTCTTCGACCACCACCTTCCCTTCGCCGTAGCGGCCGTCGAGCAGCATGTAGCGCAGGGCGGCTTCTGCCTCTTCAAGCGTCGTCGCCACAACCACGCCCTTGCCCGCCGCCAGGCCGTCGTATTTGATGACTGTCGGCAACGGACCTGCCTGGACATACATCCACGCCTCGTCAAAGCAGGTGAACGTGCGATACGCCGCCGTCGGGACATGTGCCCCGGCCATCAGCTGCTTGGCGAAATCCTTGCTCGACTCGATGGCCGTGGCCGCCTGGGTATGGCCGAAGATGGCCAGTCCCGCCGCCCGGAACCGGTCGACAATGCCCGCGGCCAGCGCCGCTTCCGGTCCGACGACCGTCAGGTCGATGGCATTCTCTTTCGCAAAGGCCAGCAACCCGTCGACATCCGTATCTTTCAGTGGCACACATTCCGCCTGCCCGGCGATGCCCGCATTGCCCGGCGCGCAGTAGATCTTGCCTACCTGCACCGACCGGCTCAACGCATCCACGATGGCGTGCTCCCGCCCGCCACCGCCAACGACCAAAACTTTCTTTCTCATAGCTGTTTATCCCTCCAGGATTTGCCCTGCGGCGTTCTTTGTATCCACTTTCTCTATAATCCGCTCCAGGATGCCGTTCTCATCGAAGATGAAGGTGCGTCGCAGCGTCCCCATCGTGGTCTTGCCGTACATCTTCTTCTCGCCCCACGCGCCGAAATCCTGCAACATCTGCAGCGACGTGTCGGCCAGCAGCCGGAACGGCAGCTCGTACTTCGCACGGAACCCCGTGTGCGACTTCGCGCTATCCTTGCTCACGCCCACCACGTTGTACCCGGCTTCCATCAGCGCCGCGTAATTGTCTCGGAAACTGCACGCCTCGGCCGTACACCCCGACGTGTTGTCCTTCGGATAGAAATAAATGATGGTCTTGCGACCCTTCCCGACAAAGTCCTCCGACCTCACCGGCATCCCGTCCTGGTCCACGACCTCAAACGACGGCATCTTGTCTCCAATCTTGAGCATATCTTTTCTCTATTGCGCTGCAATGTACGCAGCTGATTTACAGTTAATTACCGAAAGTCCTCCCCCTTCTGGAGAAAGGGATGAGTTTTCGTAAGTCGTTGATACATTGATGTGTACATTGCAGCGGTATGAATGGGATGCCCGGGCAGGGCCGGGCATGACTTCGGTGTTAATGTTTGAAGTGGCGGACGCCGGTGAAGAGCATGGTGATGCCGAGTTCGTCGGCCTTGGCTATCGATTCTTCGTCGCGGATGCTGCCGCCGGGTTGGACGATGGCGGTGACGCCGTATTGGGCGGCGAGGGCGACAGTGTCGCCGAAGGGAAGGAAGCCGTCGGAGGCCAGGACGAGGCCGGCGGTGAAACCGGCGGCCTGCGCCTCTTTCAGGGCGATCTCAGCGGAGCCGACGCGATTCATCTGGCCGGCACCGACGCCGAGGGTGTGACCGTCGCGGACGACCGCGATGGCGTTCGACTTCACGTGCTTGACGATGCGCCAGCCGAAGTCCAGGTCGCGCAGTTGCGCCTCCGTAGGCCGGACGCGGGTGACGCACATCTCCGGCGTAATCTTCTCGACCGCCACGTCGAGATGCTGTGCCAGCATACCGCCATTGACGCTTACATACTGCATCGGGGCCTCCTTTTCGGGCTCCATGGTCACTTCGAGTACCCGCAGGTTCTTCTTCGAAGAGAGGATCTCCAGCGCCTCGGGCGTGAAGGACGGCGCAATGACGATTTCCAGGAAGATGGGCTTCATGCCCTGTGCAACGGCGGCTGTCAACGGGCGGTTGACCGCCACGATGCCGCCGTAGATGCTCACCTTGTCGGCCTCGTATGCCGCCTGCCAGGCCGCCTCGATGGTCTCCCCCACCGCGGCGCCGCACGGATTCATGTGCTTGAGCGCTACGCAGAACGGCTGGTCGGCAAAGTCGCGCACGATGTTCAGCGCGGCATTCGCATCCTGGATATTATTGTAGGACATCTCCTTGCCCTGCAGTTGCTTCGCGAAGGCCAGCGAATACGGCTGCGGCTCCTTCGCTGCATAGAAATTCGCCGACTGGTGCGGGTTCTCGCCGTAGCGCAGCGGTTGCTTCAGGTCGTACTCCAGGAAGAGTTTCTCCGGCAGCCCGGCCTGCGCCCGCATGTAGCGCGCAATCATCGTGTCGTACTGTGCCGTATGCGTGTAAGCCTTGGCCGAGAGCTCCAGGCGCGTCCCGGGCAGCGTGTTCCCGCCAGCCGTGATCTCGGCAATCACCCGGCCGTAATCGCCGGGGTCGCAGACCACCGTGACGTCGCGCCAGTTCTTGGCGGCGCTGCGCAGCATCGAGGGACCGCCGATGTCGATGTTCTCGACGGCGTCTTCCATGGTCACGCCGGGCTTGGCGATGGTAGCCGCGAAGGGATACAGGTTCACGCACACCAGGTCGATGAATTCGATGCCGTTCTCGCGAAGGGCCTGCAGATGGGACGGCAGGTCACGACGGGCCAGCAGGCCCCCGTGCACCTTCGGGTGCAGGGTCTTCACGCGGCCGTCACAGATCTCGGGAAAGCCCGTGACTTCGCTGATACCGGTGGTCTTTACGCCGCTATCCTCCAGCAGGCGCTGCGTGCCGCCCGTGGCGATGATCTCCCAGCCGAGCCGGGAAAGGGCCGCGGCGAAGGCCGCCACGCCCGTCTTGTCGCTTACACTGATGAGTGCTCTCATTGAATGATTGATTGGGTATGAGACCCCCGGTCAAGCCGGGGGTGACGTTTTTATTTCAATATCTTATTGATAGTGTCTACATAGAGACGATGTTCGATTTTCTGGCCGATGCGGTGTACCTCATCGGGATCATTGCCTTCATACGGGAAGGCTTCCTGGGCGATGATCTTGCCGCCGTCGAGCGTGGCGTCGACCCAGTGGATGGAGATGCCGTAGACTTTCACGCCGTAGGCCACGGCGTCTTCCACCGCGTGCGCCCCCTTGAACGCGGGCAGCAGCGACGGGTGGATGTTGATGATACGGCCGCCATAGCGTTCGAGCAGCGTCGGCCCGATGATCCGCATATAGCCCGCCAGACACACCAAGTCGATACCCAGGGTGTCCATGCGGTCCGCAATCTCGCGCTCGAAGTCCGCCTTGCAGGCATAGGATTTCGGCCGGAAACAAAAGGTTTCCACGCCGAAACGCGCGCCGCGCTCCAGCACTTTGGCGCCCTGCACGTCACACACCAGCAGCGCTACGCGCGCGTCGATGCGTCTGTCGACGCACGCCTGCGCGATGGCCTCGAAATTGGTGCCCGATCCGCTTGCGAAGACTGCCAGCCGTTTCATAAGAGGTTGATTTTCACGCCTTCCTGATCTGTAACGCGGCCGATGACCGTGGCCTTGCGGCCGGCATCGTCCAGGATGGAGATGGCCGCATCGGCCTGCGAAGCATCGAGGGCCAGCACCATGCCGATGCCCATGTTGAAGATGTTGAACATCTCGCGATGCGGAATGTTGCCCCACTTCTCCAGCGCCTTGAAAATGGGCAGGATCTTCCAGCTCCCCTCCTGCACCTCGATGCCCTGGCCGGGCCTGAGGATGCGGGGGATGTTCTCGTCGAAACCGCCGCCCGTGATGTGGGCCACGCCGTGGACGTCGCAGTTGCGGATGACCTCGAGCACCTCTTTCACATAGATGTTCGTAGGCGTCAGCAGCACCTCGCCCAGCACGGCATCGCCCAATTCGGGACGCCGCTCATCCAAAGAAAGCCCCGCGTCGGCGACGATCTTGCGCACCAGGCTGAAGCCGTTGGAGTGCACGCCGCTGGAGGGGATGCCCACCAGCACGTCGCCCACCTTCACCTTCGTGCCGTCGATCAGTTTGCTCTTCTCCACCACGCCCGTGGTGTAGCCCGCGATATCGTATTCGCCGTCGGCATACATGCCCGGCATCTCGGCGGTCTCGCCGCCGATCAGAGCGCAGCCCGCCTGGCGGCAACCTTCCGCCACGCCGGCGACGATGGCTTCCACCTTTTCAGGGATGTTGTGGCCGAGGGCCACGTAGTCGAGGAAGAACAGCGGCTCGGCGCCCTGAGCCAGCACGTCGTTGACGCACATGGCCACCGCGTCGATGCCGATGGTGTCGTGCTTGTCCATCGCAAATGCGATCTTGAGCTTCGTGCCGACGCCGTCCGTGCCGCTCACCAGCACCGGCTCCTTGATGCCGAGCGATGCCAGGTCGAACATGCCGCCGAACGAGCCGATGCCGCCCATCCAGCCCGGGCGCTTGGTCGAGACAACGTGCTGCTTGATGCGCCGCACCACTTCATATCCCGCCTCCAGGCTGACGCCTGCCTTTTCGTAATTGACTGCCATGGTTATTTCTTTCTAAAATAGTTGACTGCGTTTTCAAAAATGGACTCACCCACCCGTGCGGAAATATTCCGGTAGAGGTTGGTGCCGCGCCGCTCACTGTGGCCCATCTTGCCCAGGACCAGGCCGTCGGGGCTGATGACGCCCTCGATGGCATAGGACGAACCGTTGGGATTGTAGGGCGATTCCATGGTCGGTTCACCCGTGGCGGGATCGGCATAGCGGAAGGCCACCTGGCCGTTCGCGAA
>Ga0265301_10006705_pt1 | contig 10939 bp, 15 predicted proteins | sample AusTroGonzalo_MG_2_FD_193488 | JGI IMG/M metagenome (GOLD analysis project Ga0265301, IMG submission 193488) | Bovine rumen microbial communities from tropical cattle in Woodstock, Queensland, Australia - Gonzalo_04 | ecosystem: Host-associated > Mammals > Digestive system > Stomach > Rumen ...
ATTTTTCAAAAAATCCCAGTCTGCGAAAAAAGGTATTTTTATCCCATGAAAAATATTGCCTTTTTATCGCCTTTTGACTATATCCTTAAATATAGGAGTCTTTGATGAAGAAATTTTACAGGAATTTATTTCAAGTATATTGGTTTATGGCCCGGGCTTTATTTCCGAAAGATTCTGCCCTGCAACGCGAATTTTTATTGATAAAGGTCTCGGCTATTGAAAAGGAAATGTCCGAAGTTTTTGAAAAATTGGGTGGAGTACGGCTCTTACGTCATTGTCGATCGGCCCAAGAGATGAAAAAATTGGTAGCATATCCAAAAAAACGATTGGTCTTATGTAACGAAGATGTTAAAGACAATGCAGTCCATGCAAGAAGATCCGAAATTGGTCGGTAAAATCAGCCTCAACAAAGCGGCATTTGTTTTGGATCAAAACATCAAAGAAGAAAAAGCCGAAGGTTCCGAAAAAGACGATGATCCCTTCTATGAGGAGAAATCCAAAGTTTTCCCAAAGAACAATGCCCCTCGCTATAAAGATATCTGGCGCCAATATCGGGGTGTGGCCCATCTGATAGAGGCCCTTCAGATTATGGAATTGCAATATCTGGAATTAACAAAGGATCCTATCCCTTTTGAAGCCTTTTTGGCGTTGGCGCTGGACCACCTGAATTTGGCCGCCTATCAACAAGGGGAAGAACTGAAGAAAATGCAGGAAGGGCATACCAAAAAGCCCATTGTACCGGCGGATGAATTTTATGCGATAAAAAGACCCAAACTGGCCGAAAATGAGTTAGCAACACTCCTGTTGAAAAAATGTCTTAATGAAGATCCAGAACTCCGTAAGAAAATCAGTAAATACCGCGCCCCGGTCTTTGATTATGGGAACTTCGACATTCCAGCCGATAATTAAAAATTGCCTAGCGGATAAAGATACGAAACGGAAAAAGCGCAAAGTTATGCCTTTTTTATGGATTACCTAGCAAAGCTAAATTCGGGTCGGTTCATCTGCTCAAATAGCACTTTTGCTTTCTTTCCCAAAAAATTGCGAATGAATTGTGGTAAATGGGCATTTTCAAATAAACGTTCCAATTCATCACAAGAGCCTTTATAACTTAGCTTTCATCGCCTCATTTCAGGCACGAAAAAAGCCCGTTTCAAACGGGCTGAATCTTAAATTGGTGGAGGTAAGCGGGATCGAACCGCTGACCTTTTGAATGCCATTCAAACGCTCTACCAACTGAGCTATACCCCCAAAAGGTAAGTAAGAATATACACGCTTTTAAAAAGAATGCAAGCAAAAAATGAAAAAATTACAAATAACCCAGTTGTCGGAATGAACTTTTTTCGCCGTTCGGGCCAAAGATGAAGTGGTCGTACAGCATGATATTCACCTGTCCGGCCATTCTTTTGATTTCCTTCGTCGCGCCCAAATCATCGTTCGACGGAAGGGTAAATCCTGACGGGTGATTGTGGAAAAGCGCAAAGGAAATGGCATGATAACGAAGCAGAACTTCCAAAACTTCGCGGGGCGAAATGTTGACTTCGTTGACGCTTCCTTTGTCCATTTCTATGATGTCGATGATGCAATCGTCCGCATCAAGAAGAATCAGGAAGAACCGCTCCTTAACCTCTTTCCTGACCAAAGCCGAACAATAATCCAACACAGCCAGCCAATCGTTTCTTCCTTTGTCTTTTGTAATCCTCTGACGAAGGATTTGAAGGTACAAGGCGCGGAACAGCTTAAACAAAACCACGGTGTTCTGCTTGACGTCCTTAAAATTCAGCAGAAGGTCGTTTGGGGCGAACAAAATGGCATCTGTCGAATTGAAATGCATCAAAAGCCTTTTTGCCAAGGGCTTTACGTCCTTTTGCGGGATTGAATAGGTCAAAAGCAATTCTAACAGCTCGTACGAATCCGAAAAAGTTTCCGGATGCTCCAAAAAGCGATCCTTTAAACGCTGACGATGCCCTTTGTTTAAATCAGACATTGCTGATTTGGGTTCTTCCTCGGTGATAACGTATTTTTGGGTTTGGGGTTCAGCCATTGTCTTTGTCCGATTTATAGGGCGGGAAGTCCCATCCTTTGGGTGAAAGCGTAAAGATTTCGGGGCCGTTCTTTGTGATACCGATGGTGTGTTCAAATTGCGCCGACAAAGTCCGATCTTTTGTGATGGCTGTCCACCCGTCCGAAAGAACCAACGTGTCCGATCCGCCGATGTTGACCATCGGTTCGACGGTGAAAATCATACCTTCTTTGATTTCCATGCCTTCCCCTTTGCGTCCGTAATTTAGAACGTTGGGCAATAAGTGGAAAGCCCGTCCGACTCCGTGGCCGCAAAAATCTTCCACAACGGAAAAACGTTCCTTATGGGCGCAAGTTTCAATGGCGTGTCCGACGTCCCCCATTGTGTTTCCTATAACAGAGGCCTTTATACCCGCCATCATTGAATCATAAGCGTTTTGCACCAAGCGTCTGGCCTTTAAAGAGGGGGTTCCGACGAAATACATCCGGCTGGAATCGCCGAACCATCCGTCAACAATCGGGGTGATGTCAATGTTGATGATATCGCCGTCGTAAAGGACTTTGTTGCCGGGAATGCCATGGCAAACGATGTGATTGGCGGAAATGCAGCTGGCTTTCGGGTATCCTCTGTATCCCAAGGTGGCCGGAATAGCGCCTTTTGAGCGCATAAAGTCTTCCAAAAGCGAATCCAGTTGACCCGTTGTAACGCCCGGCACAACAAAAGGAGTGATGTAATCCAATGTTTCTGCGGCGACGCGTCCGGCTTTACGCATGCCTTCAAAATCTTCCAGAGAATATAAAGCGACGTCTTTCATCTTTTTTCTTCCATTTTCCTGCGAATTACGATAAACTCTTTTTATGCAATTTTCCAGTCTTTTTTTAACAAAAAGGAACATTTTATGACAACAAAGCAAAAATGGATATTTATTTTGATTGTTTTGGGCGTTGTTATGTACTATTTTTTGCAAAATTCGCCCCTGTATAACACCGCGCCTTAGACGACGAATTTTTCTGTTTTTTGTCGGAAAAGTAAAAAAAAGCTTGCAAAAAATGAAAAAATTATGTATTAAAGATAAACTTGAATGCTTTGAAAGCCGATGGTCGGCTTTTGGATAATATGTAAAGGAAAGGTTTTTAAAATGGCAGTACCAAAGAAAAAAACGTCCGCTTCTCGCAGAGATGCTCGTCGTTCCCATGAAGCGTTAAAGTCTAATCCGATGACTGAATGCCCGAAATGCGGCGAAATGATGCGTCCTCATCACGTTTGTGATTCTTGCGGTTATTACAACAAACGCGAAGTTTTGGTGAAATCTAAAGCTGAGTAAGGACAATGGCTGAACGGCTGGTCATTTCAATAGATGCCATGGGCGGCGATAATGCACCCGATGCCATCATTGAGGGCGTAAAAATTGCCTCTGATAAAAATCCGGAAGTTTTCTTTTTACTTTTCGGTGACGAAGATGAAATTTCAAGACTCGCTCGACAAAACCAGTTGAACGAAAAGTGCTATAAAATCTATCACACGGATCAGGTTGTAAAACCTGACGAAAAGCCGTCTGCGGCCGTTCGTTACGGCCGCGAAAGCAGTATGTGGAAAGCGATTTTTGCTGTCCGGACCGGTGAAGCTTCGGCGGTTGTTTCGGCCGGAAATACCGGCGCTTTGATGGCGATGTCCAAAATTTGTTTGGGGACGATGGCCGGTGTGGATCGGCCTGCGATTGCGGCGATAATGCCGACGCAAAAGCCGAACAAAGACGTGATTGCCTTGGATTTGGGGGCCAATGCGGAATGTAACGCGACCAACTTGGTTGAATTTGCGATTATGGGTTCTGTTTTCCGCCGAATCGTTTACGGTGAAAAACGGCCGACAGTGGCTTTGTTGAATATCGGTTCCGAAGAAACGAAGGGACGTGAGGAAATCAAGCAAGCTGCGGCTATCTTGAAACGGAACAAAGACAAGGTGAATTATGTTGGTTTTGCAGAAGGACATGATATCGGAACCGGTCATACGGACGTCATTGTTTCCGACGGGTTCTCCGGAAATGTAGCTTTGAAGTCTATTGAAGGGACTGCCCACATGGTCAAAAATATGATAAAGACGTACGCCAAAAAGTCCGTTTTGGCATGGTTGGCGGTTCCGTTGATTTTGCCGACTTATCTGCGTTTGAAAAAGCGGGTGGATCCGCGCCGTTACAATGGGGCGATGTTTTTAGGGTTGAACGGTATTTCGGTCAAAAGTCATGGCGGTGCCGATGCGATGGGATATTCGTTTGCGGTCGAATCGGCTATTAACTTGGTTCGGAACGATTTGTGCGAAAAAATCCGTATTGATTTGGAAGATATTATCTTTTCCGACGAGGATGCTCAGCTTTGATTTTGAGCAAAGATAACGAAAAAAAAGAAAAAAGGCTTGTCTTTTTTTCTTTTTTTTTATACACTTCAAGAAGTTAGTAAAAAAGAAAAGAGGAAAAAATGAATAAAAACATAACACGTTCGGATTTGGCAGAAGCCGTTTGCCGGGAACTGGGGCTTTCTTTCTTGGGCTCGGAACGTTTGGTTGATGCGGTTTTTGAGGAAATTATAAAGGCTTTTGAACGGGGCGAAAATGTAAAACTTTCTTCTTTTGCGACGTTTTCGTTGCGTCATAAAAAAGAACGTATCGGTCGCAATCCGAAGACAGGGGAAGAATACCCGATTACAGCACGTTCCATTCTGACCTTTACGCCCTCTCAGACATTGAAAAAGGCTGTATTGAAGGCCCAAAAATAGGATTTTAAGATGGTAAAGTCCGAAAACGCTTTTAGAAATATATCAGAAGTTTCCGAATTGTTGGATGTTCCGGCGCATGTCTTGCGTTTCTGGGAAACGCAGTTTATTCAGATAAAGCCTGTAAAACGCGTGGGGGGACGTCGTTATTACCGTCCGGAAGATGTTGAACTTTTGAAACGCATTCGGGATTGTCTTTATACGGAAGGGTACACGATAAAGGGCGTGCAAAAGCTTTTGAAATCGCATGCTTTGGACAAAGAAGCGCCGTCGACCGAAGAAGTTGCCGATTCGCAAAAGGTTCGGGAGCTTTTGGATCAGATGCGAGCCGTTCGGGAGATGTTAAAGCCCTTTTTGGATTAAAGTGTCAGAAGGTCTGTAAGCCGGATTTTGTCGGGGACAATCATTCATCTAGAATTTTTATCGCTAAAAATTTCAAGCAACCTACCTATCAGACGGTATAGGAACGATACCTTGTGGCGCAAAGCCACTGTCATTTTCTTGGTCTTGCTTCGGATGGGGTTTACCTTGCTCTTGTTTGTTACCAACAAGACGGTGAGCTCTTACCTCGCCGTTTCATCCTTACCTGTCGCAAAGGGCAGGCGGTTTATTTTCTGTGGCACTCTCCCTCGAGTCACCTCGGGCGGCCGTTAGCCGTCATCCTGTTCCTAGGAAGTCCGGACTTTCCTCTCAACCCGCAAAGGGTTCAGCGATTGTCCAACCTTCTGACGTATCCTTTATATCGGAAAAAACGGGAAAAGTCAATTCGTTTTAATCGTCCTGTTTTAAAACGTCGGCCAGATCGGATATGCGGGTGGATAGGCTGTCGATGATTTGAATGATTTGGGTGGAATCCTCTTTATCTGCGGTTCCGTTTTTTTGGCCTTTTTTGGCAGAGAACAATTCTTGCGCCACGATGATGTTGACCATGGCGAGCAGTTGCGCTTCTGGAATAAAACCGACGGAATCCAAAAGCTTATTTGCTTTTTCATCGACAAATTGAGCCAATTCCAAAATGTGATCTTCCTGATTGTCGGCGCAGGCGATTTTATAGGGTCTTCCGGCAATTTTAAAAGTAACAACGGCCATTGATTTTCTCCCTTCTTAAAAATTATTCTTTCTTTTCGAAACGATTGATGGCTTCATCCATTTTGGCGAAGGCCGCTTGGATTGTTTTTTGCATATTTTCGATTTTTTCTTTTTGATCCCTCTTGACACCGGTGGATTGAACAACGGCGTCTTCCAATTTTTTTAAAGAAGATCCCAAATTTTCCAAAGCCTCTTTGATTTCCGTCATATCTTTCTCCTTTATATCTTATGCCGCCGCTTAAAGGCTGTTTGCAAAGTCCCATCGTCAAGGTAATCCAACTCTCCGCCCATCGGAACGCCATGGGAAAGCGTCGAAACGACAACGTTTTCTTTTTCCAAAATGTCTGCCAGATAATGGGCTGTTGTTTGCCCGTCCACTGTTGCCGGAAGGGCCAAGATGACCTCTTTGACATCGTTTTGTTTTATTTTCCCAAGCAAGGAAACGATGTTCAATTCGTCCGGACCGATACCGTCCAAAGCCGATAAGACGCCGCCCAAAACATGGTAAAGACCTTTGAACGTGTGTGACCGTTCGATGGCCCACAGGTCGGAAACGTCCTGCACGACACACACTTCGGCCGGATTACGTGAGGGGTCGGAACAAATCACGCAGGGTTGCTGTGTATCCATATTGCCGCAAAGCGGACAAGGGGAAACTTTTTCATAAACATCCGAAAAGGCACGAATCAACGGTTCCATATGCGTCTGCTTTTTTTTCAGCAAAAACAAGACGGCCCGCCGCGCCGATCGGGGGCCCAAGGCCGGCAATCGGGCAAGCAATTCAACCAACGTGTCTATTTCGGTTTTGGCCATTGTTAGAACGGAAGTTTAAAGTTTTCGGGAAGTCCCAAATTCGACTTCATGCTTTCCATGGCGGTGTCCATCGCTTTGTCGGCTTTTTCTTTGGCGTCTGTCATGGCGACAAGGATTAAATCTTCCAAAGTTTCAACATCGGCCGGATCAACAACGGATTTATCCAATTCAATCTTGACGGGCTTGAATTTGCCGGTGATTGTCACTTTGACAGCGCCTTTGTATGCTTCACCCGTAAATTGAGTGTTTTCCATTTTGTTTTGAAGGGCGGCCGCCTGTGCTTGAACGGCTTGGGCTTTCTTCATCAAGTTCATCATTTCCATCATGTTTTTCATATTTTATCTCCTTTTTGTTTTAGAAAGTTTTTTTGTGTATTTATAAGGTAAAAGTTCGCGAATAGGGGTCGGGCAATAAGATTTCCCGTCCTTTGTCGGAATCATGACAAGGGCGTTATCGCTGTAATCTGCGATATATTCTCGACACTTACCGCAAGGGGTAATCAAGTAGCCCTCGCTATCACGGACGACGGCGATGGCCTTGATTTTCATTCCTTTTTCGGCCGCATGGGCCATTCCGATAGCGATAATTTCGGCGCATGTTGAAATGGACGGTTGATACGTCCCGACATTCAACGCCGTGAAAATTTTTCCGCTTTCGGTAATCAAAGATGCCGCCACGACGCTGTGGTGACCTTCTTTTTCATAGCGTTCTTTTAAAAGTTTCTGCGCGGATTCAATTAAAAAATCATATTCGGCCATTTTTTACTCCAATACCGCTTTGATTCGGCGAACACCGGCCGAAGAAGCTTCTTCTTTCAGGATGCGGAAATGTCCCATAACAGAAGTGTTTTCGACGTGCGGCCCACCGCAGATTTCTTTGGATACATTGTCGCCGACCGTATAGACCTTTACTTTTTCCGAATCGTATTTGTGTGTGAACAGGCCGATGGCGCCGGCTTTTTGCGCTTCTTCCAACGTCATTTCTTCCATTTTTACCGGAAGGTTTTGGGAAATAATTGCATTGACTTCGTCTTCGATTCGCTTTAATTCTTCGGGCGTTAATTTACGCGGGCACGAAAAGTCAAAACGCATTCTTTCGGTCGTTAAATTCGAACCTCTTTGACTGACCGACGGGTCAATGACTTTGCGCAAAACCGCCTGCAAGATGTGGGTTGCCGTGTGATAGGCCGTTGTCTTTTCGGAATGGTCGGCCAACCCGCCTTTGAATTTTTGTTCAGCACCGGCACGCGATTTGGCTTGGTGTTCTTCAAAGCACTTTTTAAAGCCGTCGACATCAACCTTTATGCCTTTTTCGGCTGCCACTTCCTGTGTAAATTCCAACGGGAAACCGAAAGTGTCGTACAAATGGAACGCCGTTTGTCCGTCAATGACTTGGGATGTTCCCAATTTGGAAACGACTTTTTCCATTTCTTTTAAGCCGGATTGCAACGTGCGCTTAAATAAAGTTTCTTCCTTTTCCAAGGCTTCCAAGATAACAGCGCGATTTGTTTGAAGTTCCGGATAGTACTTTTTGTGCTTTTCGATATACATATCTGCCAAGGTTGCCAGTACGTTGTCGTTGACGTCCAACTGTTTTAAGGCGCGAATGGCCGAACGAATGATGCGGCGCAGGACATAACCTTGCTCTGTGTTGGACGGCTTTACCCCGCGCACATCACCCAAAATAAAAGTGGCGGCGCGTGCGTGATCGGCAATTTTGCGGAAAAGTTTTTCGTTTCCTTTGTATGTTTTGCCGCTGAGGCGTTCCAGTTTGGCAATGATATCGGTGAAAAGCTCTGTCATATAGGCGTCGTTTAATCCGTTCATAACGCCCAAGATACGTTCCAAGCCCATGCCGGTGTCGACATTTCTTTGTTTTAACGGTTCCAATGTTCCGTCCGGTTTTTTGTTGTATTGCATGAAAACGTCGTTCCAAACTTCCAAGTATTTACCGCAATCGCAGGACGGGCCACAGTTGGGGCCGCAAGGGGGCTTGGACAGGTCGTTGATGAACATTTCGGTATCCGGACCGCAGGGGCCGCCGGTGGCCAATCCCCACCAGTTGTCCTCGATGAAGAAGATTTGGCTGTCTTTTAATCCGCATTCTTTCCAATAAGCGGCGGTTTCTTCATCGCGCGGAGTCGTTGCATTTCCGGCGAAGCAAGTGACGGCCAATTGTTCGACGGGGATTTCAAGCTTTTTTGTTAAAAATTCAAAGCTCATTTGAACCGCTTCTTTTTTGAAATAATCGCCCAGCGACCAGTTGCCCAACATTTCAAAGAAAGTCAAATGCGAAGTGTCGCCGACTTCGTCGATATCGCCCGTCCGAATGCAGCGTTGAACGTCTGTCAGTCGGTTGCCCTGCGGGTGTTTTTCACCTTGCAGGTAAGGAACCAACGGGTGCATGCCGGCGGTTGTAAATAAGACAGTCGGATCATTTTCCGGTATTAAAGAGGCGTTTTGGATTTCCTTGTGCCCGTGGGATTTGAAAAAATCCAGATACATATGGCGCAATTCATCGTAAGACAGTTTTTTCATCAGTTTATCCTTTCTTTTTCAAAGCATTCTACCCGAAAGCTTTTCCAAAAGCAAGCATTCTTTGTCGGAAAATATCCATAAAAAAACACTGATACGATAACCGGCGGTCTGTCTTGATTTTCACATCCTTAATGGCAGAGGGCGTAATCACGTTCAACACGAGAAAAAACATTTATAGCATTACGACCTGCATTTGTAATATCAACACTAACTGCATAACCCTCACTCACTTCATCATTTAGCCAATGATAACCTCTGTTCCCCCATCTTTGCTTCAGTTCTGATATTACAGATGAATCCTTACATGTCGATGTTGCCCCGCTCCCAGAACAATTTAATTCAGTGCGATTCGTCATTTTCATTCCCAACGCTGCGCAATAATTGTAGGCTGAGTACCAATTCATTGTACCTGAACTGGTTATCCATCTCTGTCCACCAAATAATACACCATCACTCACAAAGATAGCCTGACATTGACCATTACCATTACCAATTTTACTCTTATCTGTTGCATTTATATAGACACAAGAGAATCCGCCGCAACAATCCCTATTCTCGGTGCATTGGGTGGGGCCGTTGTCGTCGGGAACGTTACAAACACCGGCTGTATCACCGAAATAAAAAACCATAAAGTTATTATCGAGGCACAAATCGGTGTTTAAAGTATCGTACAATTTTCCCTGTTCATTCGCGGACGGATTCACACGCACTTTGTATTCAATAACCGCTTTTGGCAAAAGAGCCTCGCACACGCCTTTCGGGACATTTTTAACTGTAATTGAAAACTGGTTTGGTTCGATGTCTTGATATCCTTCTAATGTATAAATACCGCTTTCAACAAAGTCGCCTTTGGGGATAACTTCACCCAACGCGAGGCCACTTCGTTCTAATATCACAAACGCGAATCGATTAACGTCGTCTAAAATGACATTGGCTTGATGATTATTCACCGCGCGGCGGTAACCCAAAAGCCCACCGATACTTAATACGCCGATAATTGCCAGAACCCCCAGCATTTCTATCATTGACCGACCTTTTTGAAACATTTGCATTTTTTCATTCTCCTACGCATTGGTTTTTATTATCTTTGACTATTACACAAACCTTCTTTTGTGTAACAACGTGTTTGGAAGAAAACGGGTCGGCGTGCATCAACCCTCTCTGTCCCTTATTTTCTAAGGGATTGAGAAGATTCTTTAAAAAAATGCATTTTTCCTAAAATAGGTATTTACAAAAACCAACGTTTGTGTAATACCTGACGACTTTGTTTTCCAAGGGGTTGCGGGGGAAAATAAATAACGTCATTCTGAACCCCTTTCTCTCACTCGTCATTCTGAACCCCTTTATGGGGTGAAGAATCCATAATAGCCGCTTTTTGATTCGGATGTTATGGACTCTTCGCTTCGCTCAGAGTGACGAAAAAAGGCCTCATCACAACATAAAGAAAAAATCCCCCTTAACCCCGCAGAAAACAAAGTCCGCAACTATTACACAAACGTTGGTTTTTGTAAATACCTGTTTTGAAAAAAATTCATTTTTTTAAAGAATCTTCTCAAACCCTTAGAAAATAAGGGACAGAGGGCGTTGACACGCGCCGACCGCTTTTCTCCAAACCACGTTGTTACACAAAAGAACGTTTGTGTAATAGTCAAAGATATCAAAAACCAGTGCGTAGGAGTGTGAAAAGTGAAGCTATTACAACAAAAAAGGAG
>Ga0265301_10006706_pt1 | contig 10936 bp, 11 predicted proteins | sample AusTroGonzalo_MG_2_FD_193488 | JGI IMG/M metagenome (GOLD analysis project Ga0265301, IMG submission 193488) | Bovine rumen microbial communities from tropical cattle in Woodstock, Queensland, Australia - Gonzalo_04 | ecosystem: Host-associated > Mammals > Digestive system > Stomach > Rumen ...
GTTACTTACCGATGCAGACTATAATACTGATTGATAATCAATTGGTTACGGCCTCCGTGGTTCAAATATGGTTCAGAAAAAAGGGCGTTTATTTGGTAACAAACCGGACTGAAAATTGAGCCAAAAAGCCGAAGACAAATATCGCAAAAAATCTCCGGAATCGGAATAGGGGACTGCTCAAGTTGAAGGGCAGCCCTCTTTGTTTTTACGCGCGGACGTATGGCGTGGATCGTTCCCGGAACGTCCCCGGGTCGTTCCTCCCATATCCGTTTATTTTGGGTTGCTTACTTCTTGTTTTGGTTTAGATAAAATAGTATAATTATTTGTTTTGCAATTAAATAAGTTTATGTATATTTGTGTCGGAGGGCTACTTGAACAGCCCGAAAACTTAACTTAGACTTAAACTATGATTGCACTTCCTTCCATCGCTTTCGGGGGATTTTCTGGGTCGGCTAAGGGTGTTACGGCTCGCCAGGTTGGCGGCCGTAGCGTCCTTTCCGTTAAATGCTGGCCGACTGGTGCAGCCACCGGAGCGCAGCTTGTCCGACGGGCATCGCTGAAGAAGATTTCGAAGAGCTGGAAGGAACTCACCTCGGACCAGATGCACGATTGGGACCGGCTGGCGGGAACCGCCACTGGACAGTCCGTCTTCGGACAGGCGGCCCAGCTCTCCGGTATGAACCTCTATGTCCGCCTCAACGCCAACAGGGCGATGGCAGGGGAGCCGCTGATGGCTAACGCTCCGCTTCATACCGTGGCCGTTCCCAACGTGGAATACGAGCAGGTTGTCGTGACGCCTGAGCTGATGGTCATCGGAGGTATAAGGCACCAGCCAGATCCGTTCAAACTCGTCGTCAAGATGTCGAGTTCCCAGAGCGCCGGTATTTCCAACGGCTGGAGCAAGACGGTCATCATCACTCCGGGAACGGAGGATGACTGGGGCGAGGTTGACGTGACGCATCTTTACCTCAAGACCATAGGCGTGGAGCCGATGCCGGGGGAGAAGGTCTTCGTGGAAATCTACTGGCTCGACACTTCCACCGGCTTTACCGGTATGGAGGCTCGCGAAATGGTCGTTGTCACCGGAGAATCGCCTTACCAGCGCCGCGTAAAGGCCACGATGGATAATCTTGACCCTACTGAGGAAAGTCACGTGTCTTCTCTTGACGTGGACTTCTCTACCGGTGCTCCTGTTGCGCAGTTCAACGCCCAGTGCCTGGGCCACAGCAATGTCGCTTCCTCCGAGGTCTACCTGGACGAGCAACTTCCTTCAGAGATTATCGGTACGGGAATGTGCATCGGTCGCTCCAACGATTCGGATGGCCACATCAACGCCCAGTCGTACCTGGTGTATATGTATAACCGCAGCGGCAAGTCACAGCTGACTTTCGCTCACCGTGGAGGCACTTATTACACTCACACCGAGGTTTTCGGAACAGGTATCATCTACTAATCCTAAGCTACAGCAGCCATGTTCAATAGCATATCAAATAACTTCGGAGCGGGCCAGATAACCTTCAAGGACTATCAGGCTTCGAATTACGTAGTACTGAACGCCAAGGTTGAGTTCGACCCCACGAATGCCGCATACCAGGCCTGCCAGCAGCTGGAAATCACCGTTCCGGATCTTACGATTGACCGCAGCACCATCGGCGGTGTCTTCGTCCGCTTTGTAGAGACGCAGCACTACTCCTGGGGCGATTCCGTCTATGACGGAGGCTCCGTGCTCAAGTCTTGGATTAAGGACAAGAACACCATCGTTGTGGAGAAGCAGCCGTGGTTCGACCAGAACGGTCCGCTTATCCTCTACTTTGTGACGATGTATGCCCAGCTAAACCAGGGTGCCAATACCATCAAAGGTACGAAGCAGCGTCTTACGGTTACGACCGTTGACAACTATCTGCGATTCTCCAGCGACACCTTCGTGGTTGTCTTTGACCACTGGGTGTTCATGCACCTGCAGTTCTCCAGCTGTACGTATGCTTACCGTGATTCACCCTGGGAAGCAACCTTCGAACAGATGCCGGCAGATGTCATCGCAGATGTACCAGTACCGGGCGGCGGCAACCAATGGCACCAGGACTGCTTCGGTATGGGCGAGTGCCACATCGAGAATAAGATATTCACGATGGACCGCCGTGTGGCAGGATTCTGGGATACCGGCCGAGAGCCTTTCGCCTTCGCCTTCCTTGTACGTGACGGAGTTGAAGAACAATCAGAATAACAATGACTTGTACAAACCTTTATATACAATTTCTTAAACTTAAACGCTTATGAAGTACATTCCTTCCATCGCCTTCGAGGAGATGAGCGGCAGCGCCAAGGGCGTTACGGCCGCTAAAGTGAAGAGCCGCAAGTACATCCGCAACCGCGGTTACGGCGGCAGCGTCCGCACTGCGGACCAGGCCAAGGTCAAGGGCGTTTTCAAGCGTCTCACCACTATGTGGAGGGGCCTGACGAACGACCAGATCCTCGCCTGGAACAAACTCGCCCTGAGCCAGGAGGCCCGCAGCGTCCTCGGTACCAAGGGTAAGATTTCAGGTGCGAACCTCTTCACCCGTCTGAACTACTGGATTGTCGCCTGCGGCGGCACTCCGGAGACCAACCCGCCCACTCTCGTGGGTGTAGAGAACCCTTCCTCTGCCACCATCGTGTGCCAGGGTGACACCTTCACCTTCAAGCTGGACCAGGCTCTTGCCGACAACGGCGGAATCTTCCTGGTCATCGAAGCCTCCGAAGGTCAGTCCAACGGTGTGAGCCGTGCCCACAGCAAGGCCGCACAGATCAAGATGGTCGAAGAGCCCACCGCCACCGCAATCGACATCCGTGCCGACTACGTGGCCAAGAACGGCGCTCCCAGCGCTGCGGCTCCGAAGATTTTCTTCCGCTACTACTACGTCAACTCCTCCACCGGAGAGAAGTCGGGCGTAATGCTGGCGGAGACCACCTGGACCGCTGGAGCCTAAGCCACCCACGGACCGGTTCCGTTCTCAAGACGAACCCTCCTCGCAGAGATGCCGGGAGGGTTTTTCGTGTGTATGTCAGAACTTTGTGGTATCTTTGTGTCGAAAAATCGAAATATATCGAACTGAATACCTGTAGCTAATTCAGTCAAACTCCCTGTTTATCGAATCAGTTTATACCGGATTACGGGAGAAGCAGATGCTTCAGACTATTTGCTACGTAAGGCTGCCAAGAGCGGACAAAGCCTTCGAAGTCAGGGTTGAATACTTTTTCCGCGATGGGGCGTGCGAGAAAAGGGACCATGACCTGGCTGAGGAACGTCATCAGAACGACCTGTGGTGGCTGCGGTTTTATATTTCCTTTCCGGATTTCGTCTTCCAGAATGCCTTTGAGGACAAGCACATAGTCCGTGATTTTTTCTTCTTGGGCGATTTGAAACATGAAATCGGCATCCCTGTTTACTTCCCGTACGATGAACAGCGGAAGTCCGGGGTGGGAGAGCATCTGCGAAAAATAGGCTTCCGTGAGCGCATCAATGCGGTTTGAGAGCGGAGCGTCACTACGGAGAATATCAATCACAGAGGGGAAAAAGTCCCGTACGATTGACCCCACAACCGCTCCGAAGATCTTGTCCTTTTCCCTGAAATAATAATATAGGGCAGGGCGGTTGATGTGAGCCTCTTCGGCAATCAGGCTCATATTGGTATTCGCATATCCCTTTTCCAGAAATACCCGGGTGGCCGCTTCCAATATACGGAGTTCCGTATCCTTCGATTTGTCCATTTGTCTGAATTTTGGGCAAATGTAAGTTGTTTTTTTCTCTTTCACAAAAGTAATTTTACATTTTTGTTTGACACTTGTGTAAAAACTTATATATTTGCACTGATTAAACAAGTCAGGAAAGATGAAAAGAATCTTTTTGATAGCGCTCACAGTGTATTCCCTTCCTCTTTGCGCTCAGACAACGCTTCAGGAGTGCCGGCGGCTTGCAAGGGAACATTACCCGCAAATGAAACAATATGAGCTCATTGAAAGAACAAGGGAACTGACACTTGAAAATGCCTCCAAGTCATGGCTTCCGCAGGTCATCGTTGGTGCCCAGGCATCCTGGCAGAGCGCGGTGGCTACATTCCCCGAACAGATGACTACCATGCTTGCTGCCTCCGGCCTTGACTTGCCAGGTATCCGCCAGGACCAGTATCAGGTCTCCCTGAATGTATCGCAGACACTCTGGGACGGGGGACAATCCAAGGTGGAGAGAGAGCTCGCCCAGGCGCAGGCTCGCGTGGATGAAGGATCTTTGGACGTTGATTTCTATGCTTTGGAGCAACGCATTGATGATCTATATTTCGGAGCGCTGATGCTTCAGGGAAGAATAGAGCAGGCTGATGCAATGAAAACGCTCCTTCAGAGCAATCTGGACCAGGTGCGTTCAATGATTAAGGGTGGGGTTGCCATGCAAAGCGACGCAGATGCACTTGAGGCGGAGCTGCTGGGAGCCGAGGAAAATATCGCAAGTTTGCGTGCAGCAAGGGATAATTATCTGCAGGCACTTTCGCTGTTCACCGGAGAACGGATTGAGGCGCTTTCCACACCCGCAATGCCATCCCGCAGGGAAGGCTTTGTCCGGCCGGAGCTTTCGCTCATAGATGCACGTCTGAACACCCTGGACCTCCAAGAGCGACTTGTCAAAACGACCACCATGCCCCGCTTCAGCCTGTATGCGCAGGGCTGGTATGGCTATCCCGGGCTAGACATGTTCAAGAGCATGGCCTCGCCGGATTGGACCTGGAACGCGATAGTCGGCGTCCGGATGAGCTGGAATCTTTCAGCGTTCTTCACCCTGGGCAATTCTCTTCGAAAACTGGATGTCGCACGTGGGCAGGCTCAGGTACAGCGGGATCTTTTTAATTTCAACAGCTCGCTGCAGGACTCTCAGCAGAGCCGTGAAATTGCCCGGCTCGAAGAAATGGTGGCCCGGGACGCCAGAATCGCCGAACTGCGGCGAAATGTCCGTGAGAGCGCCGAATCCAAATACCGTGGCGGGGTCATCGGCCTGAATGACCTACTCAAGGCCATTACAGATGAGAACAATGCCGAAACGTCCAGACAGGGCCATGAACTTGAATTACTTAAAACTGCATACCAGATCAATCATAACGCATTATGAGACGTATTTCCATATTTACCCTGACCCTGCTGGCAATTGTCGCCTGCACCCGCGAGAAGGCGTATGATGCGGCCGGAACATTCGAATCGGAGACCATCACAGTTTCGGCCAGAGGAAGCGGTGAAATCCTGTCCCTGGACGTTAAGGAAGGTGATTCCGTCATCGAAGGACAGGTCCTCGGCGTCGTGGACACCATGTCCCTGTACCTGCAGAAACTCCAATTACAAAAGCAGGTTCAGACGGTCCGGAGCGGACGGCCGGACGTGGAGAAACAGGTAGCAGGCATCCGTGCGCAGCTTGCACAGGCGCAACGGGAAAAGACCCGTATCGAGGGGCTTCTTGCCGATGGTGCGGCAACACAGAAAAGTCTTGATGATGTAACCGCCCAGATCACTGTACTGGAGAGCCAGCTGGACGCCTCGCTTTCATCGCTCCGCTCCAGTGTGGCAACGGTGGACGGGAATTCATCGGCCATCGAGATACAGATTGCCCAGATAGAGAATCAGCTGGAGAAATGCAGGATTGTGGCGCCGGCTTCCGGGACCATTCTTGCCAGCTACGCGCATACAGGTGAGATGGCCGTCGCCGGAAAGGCTCTATTGAAGGTCGCAGACCTTGACAACGTATTCTTGAGAGCCTATTTCACCAGCGAGCAGCTCGCCTCCATCGGCCTGGGGCAGACTGTCAAAGTCTTTGCCGATTTCGGCGGTGACTCGCGCATCGAATATCCAGGCACCATCACCTGGATAGCGTCTGAAAGCGAGTTTACGCCCAAATCAATTCAGACACGCTCGTCCAGGGCAAACCTGGTGTATGCCGTGAAAATTGCCGTCAAGAATGACGGGCGTATCAAACTTGGGCTTTACGGAGAAGTGGTGCTGTAATGAACGCCATCGAGGTACATACGCTGGAAAAGTCCTACGGTAGCGTCAAGGCCCTGAAAGGGGTGTCTTTCGACGTGGGAAAGGGAGAGATATTCGGTCTCATCGGCCCGGACGGGGCGGGAAAGACCAGTATCTTCCGCATCCTTGCTACGCTCATCCTTCCGGACAGCGGCAGCGCTTCCGTCCTTGGACTGGATACCGTTCGGAACTATAAGGACATCCGCACTCGCATTGGATATATGCCGGGCCGGTTTTCGCTGTATCCGGATCTGAGCGTAAAGGAGAATCTCGACTTTTTTGCCAATATCTTCGGCGTGACGTTGGAGGAGAACTATGATCTGGTAGCACCCATCTACCGTCAGATAGAGCCTTTCCGGGAGCGCCGCGCCGGGAAATTGTCCGGTGGCATGAAGCAGAAACTGGCGCTCTGCTGCGCCCTGATCCACAAGCCGGAAGTGCTGTTTCTGGATGAGCCCACGACCGGCGTTGATGCGGTTTCCCGCGTGGAATTCTGGGAGATGCTGCTGTCCTTGAAAGAGGCGGGCATAAGCATTCTCGCGAGCACACCCTACATGGACGAAGCCGCCAGGTGCGACCGTATTGCTTTCATGACAGAAGGGCGCATCCTTGAGACCTGTACGCCGCCGGCCGACCTTGAGAATTATTTCATCGATCTAATACGGAAGAGTGATGCCTGAAGCGATTACGGTACATAACCTCACCAAGAAGTTCGGTGACTTCACTGCTGTGGATGCCATCAGTTTTTCCGTTGGCAAAGGGGAAATCTTCGGTTTTCTCGGAGCGAACGGCGCGGGCAAGACAACAGCCATGCGCATGCTTTGCGGCCTGAGTTACCCCACCTCCGGAGGTGGCTCCGTAGCCGGATGGGATATCGTCAGGGATGGAGAGCAGATCAAGCGCCACATCGGCTATATGAGCCAGCGCTTCTCGCTCTATGAAGACCTTACCGTTTTTGAGAATATGCGGCTTTACGGCGGCATCTATGGTATGGGAAAGGCCGACATCGCGAAACGTTCTGCCGAGTTGCTGGAAAAGGTGAGCTTTTCCGCCCACAGGGATTCGCTGGTGGGGGCGCTGCCGCTTGGCTGGAAGCAAAAACTCGCCTTTTTGGTTGCAACGATGCATTCCCCGGAAATCGTGTTCCTGGACGAGCCCACGGGAGGAGTCGATCCCATCACCCGCCGGCAGGTTTGGGATATGATACGTGGGGCGGCTGCCGACGGCACCACCATTTTCGTTACCACGCATTACATGGATGAGGCGGCCTGGTGTGACCGGGTGTGCATCATGGTGGACGGGAAAATAAAGGCGATGGACGTACCCGAAAAGCTTTTGGAAGCGTTCAGGGCCAAGGATATGAACGAAGTTTTTGTGAAGTTATGCAGATAAGGCTGTCGTCGTTCGTGAAAAAGGAGATACTCCACATCTTCCGTGACAAACGGACGATGCTGGTGGCGATTCTTATCCCCGTGACGCTCATACTTCTGTTCGGCTTCACCGTATCGACGGATATCAATAACATCGATTTCGCCGTCTGTGCACCACACCGGAGCGAGGCGGTTGCCAGGGGTGTGGACAAATTGTCCTTCAGTCCCTATTTTACGTTCAGGGGATATATTCCCCAGAATGACATTGACCGCACGTTACGAACCGGCAAGGCTTCTGCCGTGCTGGTATTTGCGCAGGATTATGCCGAATCCGGGAAGATGCAGGTCGTCGTGGACGGGGCCGATGTGAACGCTGCGGCGACCAGTGCGGCATACGTGGGCAATGTACTCCAGGACAGCGGTGCGGCCCAGGCCCTTTTCGAGATGCATGTGCTGTACAATCCAGAGCTGAGAAGTTCCTACAACTTCATTCCCGGCATTCTGGGAATGATCCTGCTCCTTATCTGCACCATGATGACTTCTGTGAGTATCGTCAGGGAGAAGGAAACCGGGACGATGGAAGTATTGCTGGTTTCACCCGTGAAGCCCCTCTACATCATTATTTCCAAGATGGTGCCGTACCTGATTCTGGGAGCCATCGATCTCGCACTGATCCTTGTGATGGCGCGTTTTGTCCTTGGGGTGCCTCTTTCCGGTGGCGTCGGCGGAATCATTCTGGTGTCGCTGGTCTATATCGTCCTTTCCCTGGCTCTTGGGCTGATGGTTTCCAATATAGCCGGCAGCCAGATTGTGGCGCTTCTTCTGAGCGCTATGGTGATGATGCTCCCGGTTCTGTTTTTCTCCGGGCTGTTGTTCCCGGTGGAGAACCTGCCCTGGGTTTTCCGATGGATCAGTTATGTGATACCGGCACGCTGGTACATCGATGCCATGCGCAAAATGATGATTGAAGGCATGGCGCTGAGCGGCGTTTTTCTGGAGGTGGGCATTCTCGTGGCGGAAATGCTGGCGCTGATTGCGGCGTCCACGAAACGCTTTAACGACAGGCTGGAGTAACGATGGAAGGAAGTTTGAAATACCTGCTCCAGAAGGAGTTCATCCAGTTCAGGCGGAACAAGTTCCTGCCCCGGCTTATCTTTTTCTTCCCGGTAGTGGTGATGCTTATAGCGCCAATCGTCGCCAATATGGACGTAAAAGGAGTCAAGGTCGCATTCGTGGATTATGACGGTTCCTCTCTTTCCGGTAAGATGGTTTCCCATCTGGACGCATCGGAGTATTTCAAGGTGGCCTTGGCAAGTCCGAATTATGAAAAGGCCTATGAACTGCTTGAAGACGGGAAGGTGGATGTCATAGTCACGGTGCCGGCCCATTTTGAGGCCGGAATCATTGGCGGAACGAAGCCTAAAATCAAGGTGGATGCAAACGGGGTGAATGCTACGAAGGGAATGTTGGGAAGCCGATATGTGATGGCTTCGCTTGCCGGTACGCTGCAGGAGGCGGCAGCAGGAATGGGTATGGGCCTATCATCGGAAAACAATCTGAGCGTCTGCTATTTCTACAATCCCACGCAGGATTACAGGCGATTCATGGCCCCCGGATTCATCCTTCTTCTTGTGATGCTGGTCTGCTGTTTCATCCCGGCCCTAAATCTGGTGCTTGAGAAGGAGAAAGGGACCATCGAGCAGATCAACGTGACACCTGTCACCACTTTTGAATTCACGCTCTCCAAGCTCATCCCATACTGGATCATCGGATTGGTGGTACTTACGGAAGGAATCCTTACCATCGGCCTGATTTATGGCCTGTGGCCAGCGGGGAGCTGGGGCGCCCTCTATCTGGCCGCAGTTCTCTTCTCGCTGGCGATGTCCGGTTTTGGCGTAGCCATAGCCGGAGGTTCGGACACCATGCAGCAGTGCATCTTCGTACTGTTCTTTTTCGTGATGATTTTTATGCTGATGAGCGGTTTGTTCACGCCTGTGGGCTCCATGCCCAGTTGGGCTCAGAAAGTTACCTACGCTTTTCCCCCGCGACATTTTATCGACATCCTCCGAAGTGTCTATCTCAAGGGTACCACCATGGCTGAGCTTTGGGTTAGCTATCTTGCGCTTGGGATTCTTGCCGTACTCTTCTGCTCCCTCTCTGCACTGACATACAAGAAGCGCGGATGATTCTTGTTTGATTATCTGTAATAAAATGAGTATGTTTGTTTCGATAAATCGAAATTTGTACGTCCACTCGATAGTTATGACTGAGAAGGAAAAAATGCTGGCCGGACAGGTGTATTCGGCTGTTGACAAGGAGTTGCTGAAGGAACTGTCGGAAGTTCATGACGCGATTCATGTATACAATGCGCTGAAACCATCTGAAACCGATGCTAAACTAGCCATCCTGAAATGTTTGCTCGGGCACATGGCCGATGACGAAATCATTATCAACCAGCCGTTTTACTGCGACTACGGCAAGCAGATCAGTGTGGGCAAACGTTTCTTTGCCAATTTCAATTTCACGGTGTTGGATGAAGCCCCCGTTACCATCGGAGACGACTGTTTCATCGGCCCGAATGTGAGCATCTACACGGCTTGCCACAGCACCGATCCAGTGGAGCGCAATAGCCGGAGGGAATGGGCAGAACCTGTCACGATAGGAAATAACGTGTGGATTGGCGGCAGCGTCACAATTCTGCCTGGCGTGACCATCGGTGATAATGTAACCATTGGCGCAGGATCAGTAGTGACTAAGGATATTCCGGCTAATGTAGTGGCCGCCGGGAATCCGTGCCTGGTAATTAAAATGATTGGTAAATAAATTCACATTTATCGGTGTAAACTGACACTGACTCTCCTGGCATCCAAGCCGGGAGAGTTTTTTATTGAGCAATCTGCAGCAAGAACGACTTCTGCTGGTACTGGCTCCGGTAGCCGGTGACGTTGTCAAGCAGGATGAAACGGCCGTGTACCTGGCACATATTCGAGACGCTGCCGATGATGGAGGCATAGTCCGGCACACGGATATGAATGTCATCGGAATCACACGATGCGTCCGCGAGATAATTCCGCAGCATTCCAGGGTGATAGCCTTTGCCCGGAGCGGTCAGTTGAAGTTTGGCCAGCAGACGATACCGGCCCGGATTGTCTTCACCGCCGAGGACAACTACTGCAGGAATGACCAGCGTTCCGGATTCTACGTGAGCGTCACGGAGATCGATCGAGTAGGGAGGGAAATTATCGAATGCCCTGGGCACCGGAAGATGTTCGTTTCCGAGCGTATGAAAGCCGTGATAGGCGCTTACAAAGAGATTCTGGCCCGAGATATTGGCCTTGTGGTCGAAGGGCGGTCTATGAGGCTCTACGTCCTCCGCAAGGGCATTCCACACCAACTGCGTCTGATGTGAGATGGACCGCCACGCCGCCAATGCCCGCCGGTGGACATCCAGATGCTCCAACTGTCCAGCAGTACCACTATATGCAGGGTGCGACCGCTTCCGGGTATAGCACTTGCCGTTCCTGTGGTAC
>Ga0265301_10006710_pt1 | contig 10929 bp, 7 predicted proteins | sample AusTroGonzalo_MG_2_FD_193488 | JGI IMG/M metagenome (GOLD analysis project Ga0265301, IMG submission 193488) | Bovine rumen microbial communities from tropical cattle in Woodstock, Queensland, Australia - Gonzalo_04 | ecosystem: Host-associated > Mammals > Digestive system > Stomach > Rumen ...
AATGCCTTCGGCCATGGCGGTACCACCGCGCACCAGGAACGGAACATCGGCACCGAGTTTTGCGCCGATTTCTTCGAGTCTTTCGCTCTTGAATTTGAGTTTCCAGAGCTGGTTCAGCAAGCGAAGCGTGGCTGCAGCGTCAGCAGAACCACCGCCGAGACCAGCACCCAAGGGCATTACTTTATTCAAATAAATGTCTGCACCGAGAGTCGTACCCGATTCTTGCTGCAAAAGCTTGGCAGCCTTATAAACCAAGTCCGATTCCAGGGGATAATTCTGCGGTTCATTGTAGCAAAGCGTAATTCGACCATCCTGGCGCGGTTCAGCGCTTACAGTATCGCCTGCGTCGATGGTCTGGAAGAGGGTGCCCAAATCATGGTAGCCATCTTCACGTTTACGAATAACATCCAAAAACAAATTAATCTTGGCAGGAGCGTATTCTTTCATGGCGTCAAACTTAGCAAAAATATTCCAATTTGGAATACCTAGGACAAACTTTTCATTACCGTAAAAAAAAAACAATATATATTAGGGGATGATAGTTTCTAACTATTAAATAAGCCAAAAGCTTGTAAAAACCAAAAGAAGAGAAAATTATGAAGAAAATCGTTTTCACCATTTTCTTTTGCCTTGCCACATTGGCGGCGGAAGCCCAGATCGACAAAATTCTAGGATCATGGACCGCCATCGACCCCGATACCGACAAGCCTTACGCCACCGTACTCATCTATAAAAGCAATAACGGACTCTATTACGGCAAGCTAACCGAAATTCTGGATTCCGACGACCCCGCCGACCAAAAACTCATCGGTACCATCATCATCAAAGACATGAAAGAAGATGACGGAATGCTTAAGGGTGGCTCCATTTATGACCCCGAAGAAAACAAGACCTACCACGGCAAGATTTCACTCACCAAGGACGGGCGCTTGGAAATGCGCGGTTCGCTTGACCGCTGGGGACTTTTGGGCGCCACGGAATATTGGAAACGCAGTAAAAAGTAAAAAAAAGGAAAAAGGAGAGAATATGAAGAATTTTTTTTTAAAAGTGCTCGGCACCAGTTTATTGTATGCGGCAACCACCTTTGCCCAGTCGGCAAACGAAATTGCCAAGAAAGTCCATGACTTGCCTTCCGGAAAAACATCGTCCGGAACCATTTCTGTTACCCTGATTGACAAAAACGGAAAAACCCGCAATCGCGAAATCGCATCTTACACCATGAAGGACGGCACCACCGACAAGACGGTCCTTGTTTTCAAGACACCTAGAGACGTCGCAGGCATCAGCTACCTCACCTACGACTACCCCGACAAGGCCGACGGTTCCACCGTCGATAGCGACAGCTGGATCTATTTGCCGGCCATGAAAAAGGTTCGCCGCGTTTCCGGTTCCAGCAAGGACGACGACTTCCAGGGGACGGACTTTACTTACGACGACCTGGGCACCCGCAGTCTTTCCAAGGACAACTTCGCCATTCTCGGCGAAGAGAAGGTGAACGGAATTGACTGCTGGATTCTCGAAGCCAAGGCAAAGGATCCCAAAGCAAAAGTGAGCCGTCGCGTGTCCTGGGTGAACAAGAAGACTTACGTAATCCACAAGGGCGAATACTTCGACAAGCAGAATCGCCTGCAAAAGACACTCGTTGCCGAAGACATTCAGCAAGTGAACGGCTACTGGACCTCTCTCAAGATGACCATGACCAACGTCCAGACAAGCCACAAAACCATCTACGAAATCAAGAACCTTAAGTACGACGAAAAAGTAAACGAAAGTTTCTTTACAGTCAGTGCGCTGGAACGTGAACAGGTCAAGTAGAAATGAGAGTTTCTAGAATCAATCAATTTTTCCGCAAAGCCGGAGCCGCCCAGATTCGATACCGTTGGGTTTTTCTTGCCGTACTCTTCGTTATTACCGTAATCTGCAGTTCCGGTCTTGTCCATTTCTCTCTTGCGCGCGGCGAAGAAGGTTGGTTTGGCGATTCTGACGAAATCACCATCAACACAAAAAAATACGAGAAGGTCTTCGGGAACCTGAACGGCATCGGAGTCCTTCTCGTAAAACAAGGCGATGGCGATGTCTTTAGCGAAAACATCCTGAATGTCATCGACAAAATCGGGACTCGCCTACAAGACGAAATCCCGTTTGCAAACCGACTAACCTCGATTATCAACGTCAACATTCCCGTAGGTAACGAAGAAGGTTTCGAAATCGTCAAGCCTTACGAAAACGGAATTCCCACGGACTCGGCAGAACTCGCCAAGGCGCGCAATCTCGTAATGCGCGGAAACGAAAAAACGAACGCCCTCATCAACGCACTCGTCAGTGACGATGGACGCGAGACCTGGATTTCCTTGTCGCTCCATCCGTTCGAAGGCAAGGAACTCGAAGAGAAATTCGAAGGCGACGTAGAAGAAGTCAACCTGGCTATCGGCTACAAGCTGATGGAAATTATGGAAAGCGAGGAATTCCAGAACAAGGACTACAAACTGTATGGCGGAGGAATCCCGTTCGACAGCGCCTGCGAAGACCGCTACGAAATTCCCGAATACGGCATCAGGGTGCTATGCAGCGTCGGCGTGATGCTTTTGTTCCTGGCAATTTTCTTGCGCAATTTCTTCGGCGTTTTCGTTCCGGCAATTACCACCCTCAGCGCCATTGCATCGGTATTTGGCGGCATGGCTCTTTTCGGAGTAAAGGCCGATTCAACGCTTGTCACTTTGCCAGTCGTTCTGGGCATGGCATTAGCCGTTGGCTATTCGGTGCATTACATAAACATGTTCAAGTTGCAATTTAGACGCACCGGCATCCGTAAAGAATCAGCTATCAGATGCATCGAAGAATGTGGTTGGCCGGTACTGTTTACAGTGCTTACGACCATGGCTTCGTTTATCAGTTTCCTGTTTGTCGACATGAAACCCCTTGTATGGATGGGTAAAGCCGCAGCCCTTGTGGTGCTCGCGATTTACCTCTATGTAACAATCCTGATTCCAATTTTACTGTCGTTCGGCAAGAACGGTGTGCCCGATACTACTAGCAAAGACGGAGCGACAAAACTGGACAAGGTGTTTTCAGCCTGGTCCGATCTCGTCTATAAAAGAAAATGGCCCTTTATTGTAGCTGCAGCCCTGATTATTGCAGCATTTATTCCGGGAATGTTCAAGATTACGGCGCAACTGGACTACCTGAGTATTTCGGGCGACAAGGTTCCCTATGTGCAAGAAATCAAGAAAATGCTAAAGACTAAGCTCGGAAACCAGTACAGCTATTCCATCATGATCTCTTTTGACGAAGAAGGCGCATTCAAGAAGCCCGAAAACATGAAAGCACTCTTGGAACTCGAAGATTACGTAGGCTCCCTTTCGCTTACCAAGTGGTCGGGTGGAAAGCCGCGCGTAACCTCGGCGACAAGTATCTTGAAAGAAATGAATCGCGCCTTGAACGAAGGCAAAGATTCGCTTTACGCCGTTCCCGAAGACGAATACGTACTTGCGCAGCTGATGGAACTTTCATCTATCGAAATGCGCGAAGACTTTAGCGAAACGATGGACGAAGAATTCAGAATTACAGAAGTCAGCGTGGACATGACTCAGTTCGCCACCGAAGAAGCGCTCCAAAACATGAACGCCTTAAAGGCTAAACTCGCCGAACTGTTCCCGAACGCCCAATGCACACTGCTTGGCGACATGATCCGCTATTCCGAAATGAGCAACCGCATTGTTTTTGGCGGCCTGAAATCCTTCGGTTTTTCGCTCATCATTATCGCCATCATGCTGATGCTTGCATTCTCCAGCTTCAAGCTTGGAATTATCGGCATGATTCCTAACGTGGCCCCTGTCATTTTGGTGGGCGGTGTCATGGGATACTTCGACTTTGCGCTGGACTTTAGCACTGTCACCGTGATGCCCTTGGTATTGGGTATTGCCGTAGACGACACAATCCACTTGACCACACACTTGAAAGTCCGATACGAAGAATGCGGATCCCTATCGAGGGCGATGGAAGCGACCTTCCGCGAAATCGGGGCATCGATGTTTTTGACCACGTTGATTCTGTGTGCGATGTTCGCCGTTTACCTGTTTAGCCCCTTGCGTTTCCTGATGGTGCTCGGTCTGCTAATCATTGTCGGCCTTTCAAGCGCCTTGCTCGCCGACTATACGATTACACCCGCACTTCTGCAAGTGTCAAAGCCGTACGGCAAAGAAAAGGAGAAAGCATGAAACGATTCACCGCACTCAGCTTAGCCATTGCCGCTACCGTTTGCGCCCAAGAAACAGTCTTCCTAGGCAGCCTTACTTCGCAGTCCGGGGTTGGACTCCCGAACGCACACCACAACAAGGGCGACTTTCTGCTCGGCCAGACGATTTTTGATGGTGCAATCAAATCGTACCTGGACGAAGCCATGGTTTTCGTGAACGCCCAGATAATTCACGACGCATTAGGCGCTCAATCGACAAACGGCTCGTCGGCATTTGTGTCTGACGACGGCGTGTTCGCCTTAAAGCTCAGAGAAGCCTATATTGACTGGAAGGGCGAAATGTTTGCGCTCCGTATCGGTCGACAAGTGGTCTCTTGGGGCAAGGCAGACGACATCCAGATTACAGACGTATTGAATCCGCGAGACGAAACAAATGTAGTTGCAGCCGACTACAGCGAATCCAAGCTAGGTGTAGACGCCGTGCGCCTTTCCTTACTGACAGACAAGACGCAGGTGGACGCCTACTGGATCCCATTCTTTACGCCGAGCATTCTGCCACTTGCCAAGGGAAACCCGCTGCATTCACGCATATTCCCGGAGGAAGTGGATGGCATCGGGATCAATTATCCAGAAAAATACGACGACTTTGAACTTCCTGAAAAAAGGCTTTCGAAGAGCGAACTCGCACTTCGCGCAAGCTCATACACTTCGGTCGCAGATTTGTCGCTGTACGGATTCTATGGTTGGGATGACCTCCCGTTAATCCGATACAACCCCAATATTGTTTTTGGCGATGGCGAAGATATGCCTGCAACCAGCTACACAATCGATGTGACTGGTGAATACAAGCGTATGTACATGATCGGAGCCGATGCAGCGATTCCTGCCGGAGATTTCGTATTCCGTCTTGAAGGCGCCTATTTCCCAAAGAGGCACTTCCAAACAGATGTCAACAGTCAACTCTTTAAGTATTCGGAAGACTCGCGCCCTGCAAGCAAGAGAAAGAATCAAGTCTTGGGCCTTGCCGGGCTAGACTGGACACCTAGCGGAGGCTGGACCATTACGGCTCAGTATGTCGCAGATGCCGTAATAGATCACGACAGCGACCTTGAACGAAACGAGTTCGAGCACCAGGCAACCTTGAGTATTGAAAAATCGATCCTGAACGAAACGCTCACCATTATGGCCTCGGGCGCATTGGACTTGTGGGATTTTTCTACGGCAAGCGAACTGGAACTGGACTACAAGCTAACCGACGCGATTACGCTTAGCCTGATTGGAGACCTGTACTTGGAAGGCCCCGACGGCAAGGAAGGGCTATACGGCGAATACCGCGATTTCAGCAGTGTCACCTTCAAAGGGAAGATGTCATTCTAACGTTCTGGAGGGGAAAGCATGAAAAAAACATTATTTGCATTCGCTGCCGTACTTTGCTTAGGCAGTCAGCTTTTCGCAGAAGAAGCCCCGAAAAAAGCCACTCAAGCACCTTCGCCTTGGGAGTTTTCAGCGACGACATCAGCGGCCTACTACCCCGAAGTGGAACACGATCGTGGAAGCACTCATATTACAGGCATCAGCGGTCCATACGACGGCATCGAGGCCGTTGCTGAATTTGACGCAGCCTACACGCTCCCTTTCTTGCGTGGCGACGACGAATTCACCGCCGACAACCATGTAACCTTCAATATGGGTCTAGAAATTTCACCCATTACGGTCGCACCCGTCGCATCGATTACCGTATCGCCCATTGCCTTTTTGGAACTAGCAATCGGCGGCACGGCAGGAACCGGCTGGAACGCATTCGATTTATTCCAAGGCATGGCTGCATACAACGAAACCAAGCCCGAATATAAAGACATGACTCCCTTTGCACACTGGTACTTGTACGGCTGGGGAAGCGCATGTCTCATGTTCGATCTTGCCGCCCTCTGGGAAGGCGACTGGCACCACGTTGTAGCGACAGCCACCTACAAAGCCGGCTACCAGAAATTGACTGGCACCGACAGCGATGTTTGGCTTTGGCAGGCCTCCGATGGTTTAGCTAGCGGCTGGATCTATGAGCAGGAATATTTTATAGGCTACCAGATGCCCATGAAGCTTTCGATGGTAGGCGTCGGCACCACACTTTCCGGCCACTACCAATCCAGCGACTTCGGCGACTATTCGTCAAGCTACAAAGGCGATTTCATGACCATCGACATTTGGCCCATGGCCGAAATCACTTTTAGCAAGAAAGACAAGCTTTTTGTGCTTTTTGATTTCCAGTCGCGCCGCAGTTTCCACGAAAAATACAAAGACGTAGAATACGAGCCGCTAATGACTTACAGCGGTAGAGAATGGATATTCTACACACTCGGCTTCCAGTGGAAGCACTTGTTTTAATTCTTTTCGCAATCTTTTTTACTAAAATATAATACGGAGCCTAGAATGGAACTTAGAACTACTTTGAATGATACTGAAATGACAATCGCTCTTTCTGGCGAGCTAAACACACTCACCTCGCCCAAACTCGCAGAAGAAATTGCAGCTCACATCGAAAAGGTAAACTCGCTAATCATGGATTTCAAAGAATGCGATTATGTATCCTCGGCAGGGATCCGAGTCTTACTTTCAACATTCAAGGCCTTAAAAAAGAAACAGGGAAACATGCAGCTCATCAACATCGGCGAAAACTTCAAGGAAGTCCTAGACGCAACTGGACTCGACGCCGTTTTCGGTTTAATTTAAATGACTAACTACGAAATAGAAATGGAACTTGACAAGGCATCAAAAGCCCTGTCAAAAGAAACGCAGTCTGTAAATCTATCTTACTGGAATTCCGGCTCCGAATACAAGGCAAAACTCAAAGATTTCCTCAAATACGAATCCGGACAGGATATTTTTGACTATCAATATTATCTTCCTGAATCCATCAAAAAAAACATCGCAAACAAATTAGGCTTTTCTAGCGAAGATTTCTATGAATCCCAAGGTTTTGCCTTCTCGCAAAGCACTCATTCGATTGTAACAATCGCAGTATTCCTTTCACAAAGAAATTTGAAAACAGGAATCATTGCGCCAGCATACTTTACGGCACAGACCTGCCTAGACGATTTAAAAGTCGCCTACCACGTTTTTAACGAATTCATTCCCGACTTCAATCAAAATTTTGACATCAGTCCCCTTATAAATTCGAACTGCGAAGCATTCTGGTTCACCTCCCCCATCAACTCGACAAGCGTTTATTTCAACCAAAATGTCATAAACGGCATTCAAGAACTTCTAGATGCAGGGAAATGGGTCATCTTGGACGAGGCCTTATGCGTAAACGGCAAGGAACTTTCAAGAACATTAGGAATACAAGAAAAATTAATTTACATCTATAGCCCGCATAAGGCTCTAGGAATTCAGGGAATTAAATTTTCCGTCATCGTCACACATAAAAAATACTCTGACGAAATCGATAGGCTCAAAGACTGTTACGGAGGTTCCCTAAATTATCTAAGTGAAATGGGGGCCAGCCATTTCATCTCCCAAAATTACGACGAATGCCTTCGTTTTTACAATCAATTTTGGAGCGACAATTACAAACGAGTTCATCAGATTCTAGCAAATTACTGTTTCGCCCATGTATCACCTGATATATCCGGTCATTATGCCATGATCTTTCTTGACGGGTGTATAGGAATCGAAAATTTTATTTTCGCCATAAAAAAAATAATCCAGGAAAAGGGATATTTGATTTTCCCGGGGATTATGCACGGTTTTGACATAAGCAAACAGTTCTGTTTTAGAATCAACCTGCTCCTGAACAAGAGTGATTTGGAAAAAGGACTTATTTCAGTTCTTGACTACATGGGCAAATTCATCGAGAATGCATAATGGCTAAAGAAAAATTTTTCGCCGTACATGACAAACTTACCGAACACGCTCAAATGACGCCCGGTGCCATTGCCGTTATCTGCGCAGACAAGGAACTTTCGTACAAGGAACTTGACCAGGAATCAGATTATTTGGCGGCATCGCTTTTCGCCCTGATTCCAGAAATCAGACAAGGGGATTTCATCACTCTTGTATTGGACAGGTCTTTCTCTATTCATATCGCCATCATGGGCGTTTTAAAAACGGGTGCGGCCTTTATCCCACTTACACTCGACACGCCTCCTGAAAGAATTGCATACAGCATCAACGATTCCAAATCGAAAGCCATCATTACAACCGCAAAAATCAAGGCGGAACTTCTAGAAATAGGCAAATGCACTTGCAAGATTTTCACACTAGAAGAACTCCTTGCCAAAGCGAAAAAAGAACATTTAAAAAAACAAGTTGTTCATGTAAGCCCCGATGACATGGCAATGTGCATTTACACCTCAGGTTCTACAGGAAATCCCAAAGGGGTCACGCTTAACCACAGGGCCATTTACGAAGAATTCTTTCCAGAACAATGGATCGCCATTGCCCAATATCAAATTCATCGATTGGCCGACATATCCCCATTCACGTTCATCCTTTTTTACACAGGATTCTTTTATTGCATTTATGCAGGCGCCCTATTTTACCTTAACAAAGAAAATGAGCTTAAAGATTTAACAAATTTTTCAGAACAGATCAAGAAGTATCAACTGGATTCCGTAATTGGAATACCTTCATTCATAGAAATTCTACTTTCAGCGGCTGACAAAGAAAAATTTGAAAGCATTATAGGCCTTTACATGGGCGGAGAGCCGCTCTCTCCGGAGCATGCCGCAAAAATCTTCAGCAAACTCCCTACCGTAAAAATCATCAATGGGTACGGCACGACAGAAACTTGCTCCATGGCCGTGTGCAAGGTATTGCAAAATACAACAAGTTCCTTCACAAATGGAATTCCATACCGGACAAAAGTCTTCATCGTAGATGAAGAAGGAAATGAACTTGGACCAAACCAGAAGGGAGAACTTTTAATACAGGGCAAGACGCTTTCTTGCGGTTACTTGAATCGCCCCGATGATACGGCAAAGAGCTTTATAGAATACAGAGGCGAAAGGACATACAAATCTGGGGATCTTGCCTATAGGACCGACAACGGAGAAATCGTAATCTGCGGCCGAACCGACGATATGGTAAAGTTAAACGGACAGCGAATTGAGCTCCAAGAAATAGAACAATCTATCTTAAAAATTGAAGCCATTAAACAAGCTACCGTTATTTTAAAGACCAACGAAAAAGAGAATTTCCTTGTCGCATTCATTGTTGCAAACACTGACATATCTACAAAGGCTATCATGGGTGAGCTATCAAAATTTCTTCCGCCTTACATGATTCCATCGGTTTTTGTAACGCTTGACAAGATGCCCTTAAATAAACACGGGAAAATTGACAAGCAAAGCCTAAAAACAATGGATATTTCGTTTAAGCATTTAAACGAGGATTCTTCAGAAATTGGCATCGAAAACATCTTATGTTCTGCGGTCAAAAAAGTTCTTGAATTAAAAAAAGACCCCACTAAAGAGGATAATTTCTTTGAACTAGGCGGGTCTTCTATAACAGCCGTTGAGCTAATCATCGAAATTGAAAAGCATCATTTAACGCTAACCGTTTCAGATATCTACTATGGAAAGACTATCGAGCGAATCGCAAAGAAAATACAATCAAACAAGAACTTAGACAACAGCGAAAAATATGAAGAGGAATGCCGAAAAAAAACATTCAACATAAAGGCAGAGCAAGATTTTTTCCTCTCTGAAGAAGAACAAAAATCCGGCAGTAATTACGTTTACAACTTCTCTTACGTTGTCACACTCGGAAATCAATACGACGAAAAAAAACTATGCGAAGCCGTTGACAAGACACTTCAAAAGCATCCGATGATGATGTCTGTTTTTTCGAAAGATGAATCGGGAAAATACTCCGTCTCATACCGCCCTGAATTGAGGAAAAAAACAGAATTGTGGCATACCACCGAAAAAGAATTCAACAAGTTTAGAGAAAAACCGGAGCGCCCATTCAATTTATTCGGAGAACATCTGTATAGAACCAAAGTCATTGTAACAGAGAAAAACAAGTACCTCTTTGTGGAAGTCCATCATTCTCTAGGAGACTATTACTCGTGTTTTATATTCGCCGTACAGACCTTCAACGAGTATTACCAAGAAAAATCAGGAGATGACTTTTATTATTCGTACTTACAAGACCTAGAAAACACCAAGAAGTCCACAAAATATGCTGAGGCAAAAAGATATTACGAATCCCTAAAGGGCGATTTCAAATGGTGTTGCGTACTTGAATACGACCATACAAAATCTTTCGGAAAAAGTGCTTATTTGGATTACGATTTAGGAATTTCCCTAGATCAAATGAACCAAGCCGAAAAAAGACGTTCTACATCTAGAAATGAACTTTCTATCGCGGCGGCAATACTTGCCCTTTCCGAGATGACAGGAAAAAAGAAAATCTGCTACACCTGGACTTATGACAACCGGAAAGAAGGCAAATACCTAGAAACAATCGGCAGTTTCGAAGAAAATCTACCCATCTTTATCGATCTTGAAAAAACGGATTCTCCCTCAAAAGTTCTTTCCGAGATTTCAGAACAAATCCTAAAGGGCATTTTCTATTCGGAATGCCTAGGTGATATTTTCTACAATGACGAACTGGACACTTACACCTTGGAAATCATCTATCAAAAACAAGTCCATGAAAACACCATGCTGAACCTGATTCCGCCGGAAGTTCAAATCGAAGAAGTGGGTTTGAACCGCAATGCGGCAATGCCT
>Ga0265301_10006716_pt1 | contig 10923 bp, 7 predicted proteins | sample AusTroGonzalo_MG_2_FD_193488 | JGI IMG/M metagenome (GOLD analysis project Ga0265301, IMG submission 193488) | Bovine rumen microbial communities from tropical cattle in Woodstock, Queensland, Australia - Gonzalo_04 | ecosystem: Host-associated > Mammals > Digestive system > Stomach > Rumen ...
AACGAGAAAATAAAAATTTACACAAAAGCCCATCTTTTACAACCTTATGAGGAACAACAAGTTACGCATTTCAAGGTGCTATTGGATGCATTTTTCTCAAAAAACACAGGAAAAAATTCCCAGTTAAAACGTCTATAGGGTACGAACCCTCTATATGGAGTAAACAGATGGGAAATACAGATCCAAAGACAAATACAGACGAAGCATCCAGCCAAAACCACATGATGCCTTTTTCAGATGGCTTTTTTCCGACGTCGGGCGGCTCAGGCTCCTGCTGGAACTTTCCGGCAAGGTGAACCGCGAAATCAGCGAGTTCATCTCGGAGGTGAACCTCGACACGCTCGTGCGCATCCCCGACTCGTATTCCGATGTCGAAGAGACCGGAGAAGCCGACCTCGCCTTCCGCGTGGAAGTCGCCACAGGAGCGCCCCTGCTCGTGGGTATCCTCGCAGAGCACAAGTCCGGGCGCAATTCCGGCACGCTCGACCAGATTGCGCGATACGTGAATTCCATGATGAAGATATACAGCGAACACCGAGCCTTCAGCGGACTCCCCACGATGGCCATCATTTTTTACAACGGGCGCGAGCACTGGAACCCGCTCGGGAGCATCGAAGACAGGTATCCCTCGTGTTTCCGCGGGAGAATTCTCCCGTTCGCCTGCTCGTTCGTGAACATGGTCGACATTCCCGACAGCGACTGCCTCGCCTGCGAAGACACGGCCACAGGAATGGGCGTTATAGCGATGAAGTACGCCTACGACAAAGAGAAACTTCTCCAAGTTCTGCCACTGTTCAGGAAGCCGCTGCAACGGATGCCTTACGACAAGGCGACTTGCCTGCTGGCGAAGATTAGTATATATTTGAAGGAGTACGTCACAAAGGACGTGCTGAAGGAGCTCGACATGGCATTCGTAAGCATCGGACAGAAATACGGTTTCGTGAGTGCCGGAGACGAATTCCGCAGGGAACTCGCGGAAGCGCGCGCGAAAGCACGCGCGGAAGCACGCGCGGAAGCGCAAGCGAAGGCGCAAGCCGATACGGCAGCTGCGCTGCGCGAAATGGGTATTCCCGAGAATCAAATCGAAGAGATTCAAGCTCGAATTGACACACTCCAGAAAAAACGGAGTGAGCAAACCTAAATCAAACGCATTCATACGAACGACTCCCGATGGGGAGCCGTTTTTTTATACAGAAAAACGGGTCGGCTATACCGACCCGTTTGAAATTTTAGAACTGTTTACCTTCGTTTTCTTTGTCGTACGGTTCACCGCACTTCACCATTTTCACAGGACTGGTGTTCTGGATCGTATATGATACCATCGCACTTCTCATAAAGGACTCCCTTTGCGCAGAAGTATATCGCAGCGTTGAAGGCTTTATCTTCGAACAGGGCGTTTTCATCCACACCCTCGGCAACCGATTCACAGCGATCCGTTACCCCCAAAGCGGGAGCACAGAACTGCGTCGTGTTGTCGTAGGTTACATCGAAGCACTTGTTCAAAAGGATATCCGTCGCATCGCAGAAGTAATTTTTTACATCATAGGTGCCATCGGAATTGAGATCCCCTGCAAGATTTTCAGGAGCATTGTGACAAAGCGGATAGACTCCGAAGTCGCTTCCGCAGAACTGCGTTGCCGGATCGAAGCTTTTCGCACCGCAATAAGCAGAGAACAGCGTCACGGACTCGCCGTCCTTGCCACACTTCACGATGGCCGTGCCATTTTCGCCTTCCGTAAGCGAGCAGTCTTCGCCAGCGGCGCCATTCGTAATCGTGCCCAGCGTCTTGCCATCGCAAACAATGTCGAAGCCGTTCTTTTTCTTGTTCTGCTTGGCGGAGCAGTTCATGCTGCCGTCCTTACCGACATTGCCGCTCTTACCGTCGGTGCCGTTCGTAATCGTGCCCAGCGTCTTGCCATCGCAAATCACGTCGAAACCATTCTTTTTCTTGTTCTGCTTGGCAACGCAGCTCGAGCCATTATCTCCACTCGTGCCGTTCTTGCCGTCGGAACCGTCGGAACCATCCAACTGGCTCCAACCGTCACCGGTGCACACGAACACCTTCGCAGAATCCTTCACGTACACGAGGGAGCCTTCGGCATCTTCGTCGCACTTCGGGAGTTCCTTGAACTTCTTTACCTGTTCGAACGAGGCCTTCTCGTCCACATTGGTCACTTTGGTGACTTCGTCGCCGCACGCCGCGAGGAGTGCGAGACCCGCAGCGATTCCCGCTGCATAGACATAGTGTCTGATAGCCATCTATATCTCCTTTAAATAAAATTCCTGGTTTGAGTTTCCTTGTTGTAACTGACTAGCATTACTTCCTCTTAATGCAACGGACGTTAAGCAAATTAATATTCTCTACGTCGGACATGCCCTTAGTTGCATCAACGTCATTTGGGCCAACCTTGCCGAAATAAGCAGATTTCCCTTGGGCGCTACTAATTCCTGTTTTGCTCCAGAAGAATGCACTCTCGGGATCAGTCACTTCATAGACCTTGTCATCACCCTCATCGTCCGAATTCAAATAACCTCCAGGGATTACAGAGAAACCAGACGTATTCATAGACTCGTTAATAGACTCGTTAAGGAAGGCGCCTACGTCATTACCATACGCTTCAAACAAGGCTTTCCATTCGGCTTGCGTCGGGACATCCCAATCATCCGGGCAAGAACCCTTTGCCGTAGGCCACGAGTAATAACGTCCGTACGTCTTGTCGCAGGAGCCATCGGTTTTGCGACATTCGCTCACGAAATCAGCAGCAGTCGTAAGATTATAATTGAGGTTTTCGGCCATCCAGGTTGCGGAGTAAACTACTTCTCCATCCTCGTTTTCCTTGGCAATCTTCGTGAACTTATAAGTCTGTCCGTCACGAGTATCGCAGAAATGGGTACGGACATCGTAATTATGTTCATCCGCATTGCACCAATTTTCGTCGACACCATTGAGTTTGCAACATTCCTTAGCGTTTACGACCTTGCCATTCACGCACATGGAATCATTAACGTCGTACTCCTTCTTTTTCTTGCCGCAACGATCCACGATAAGTCCACTCGGATCGCCAGGATCCTTCAAGCTGCAAAACTGGGTTTCCGGATCATATTCGGAGCCGTAGGTCCGCGCAACATAACTATTTCCTCCGCATTTATTCCAAAGAACCCCATTATGGCAAAAATAGAACCCACTATAAGAATTATCTGCGTACAGTTGATCTTTTTCCACTCCCTCGGCAACCTCGCTACAACGGGGCAAAACAACCATGTTTAGATAGCAAAACTGCGTCGTAAGGTCGTACGGCTTACCACCACACAAATTTTCAAGGACATCCGTCGTATCGCAGAAATAGCTTTTCACATCGTAAGAACCATCTTCATTTAGCTGATCTTTATATTTTTCAGGTGCGTTGTGGCATTTCAGGTAGGGCTTATTCTCTACGCAAAACTGCGTTTCCGAGTCGAAGGTTTCAGTACCGCAAAAATCCTTGACAAGCGTCACGGTCTTTCCGCCACACTTCACGGTCACCTGCCCTAAGCCATTGTCCTCAAGGGAGCAGCCGTCACCAATCTTGCCATCATCGCCATTTGAAACTGTACCCACAGTTTTGCCATCGCAGATGATGTCGAAGCCGGTCTTTTTCTTGTTCTGCTTCACGGTGCAGCTCGTGCCGTCGTTGCCGTCCGAACCGTTCTTGCCGTCGGAACCGTTTTCCACAGAACCAACCTTCTTGCCGTCGCAGACAATGTCAAGGCCTGTCTTTTTCTTGTTCTGCTTCACGGTGCAACTTGAACCATCTTCACCGTTCGAGCCGTTCTTACCATCGGAGCCGTCCTTACCGTTCAACTGGACCCAGTCCTTGCCGGAGCAGGAGAACACCTTTGCAGAATCCTTCACGTACACGAGGGAGCCTTCGGCGTCCGCGTCGCACTTCGGGAGTTCCTTGAACTTCTTGACCTGGTCGAGCGAAGCCTTCTCGCTCACATTCGTCACTTCGGTGACTTCGTCACCGCACGCCGCGAGGAGTGCGAGACTCGCAGCGATTCCCGCTGCATAGACATAGTGTCTGATTGCCATCTATATCTCCTTTAATAAGTTTCCTGTTTAAAATTTTTTGATAATCTAGCCCATGTCGGCCTTATTCAGCATCATCCCGAACACAACGGACAGAGAATGCATGGTATTTTTCAACGGGACCATAACTCGGCGATTCGTTCGAGTTTGCAATATACCACATATAAGCCTTTGTCCACGTGCGCCCTTTGGGAGGGTCAACAGCAAGGTTAGAGTCATCGAACTCTGTCGTTGTCCAAATAGCCATATGTTCACGCACACCCGAATAGCCCCAAGTCCAAGTATCGTCTTCGTATTTAAAAGTCGCAAAACCAGACGGAAGAGCAGCAAAACCAGATGCATTCGTTCCCACAGCACCATTCAGGTTCCATTCAATATCCTCTAGTTTGGTTCCACTAAACAAGGAACCAAGGTCGTTGACCATGTATATCTGAGATTGTCCTTCAAGTCTAGCAACCTCTTCAAGAACCGGCAAACGCCAGCCATCGGGGCAAATACCCTTTATATAATTCGGTTTATCGAAACAACCTTCAGCACCATAGCCACAGACTATAGCATTTTTTCCCGAATCGAGCGCGACGGAATCAATGGCGGCACTCCATGTGTAGAGGCGGCCATACTTGTCGCAATTGGTAGCATCGTTATTGTAGCAGAAACTGGTAGAATCGAGCCTGATATCACTCTTTGCAATACGGCGATTCATATGCTCGTCAGTGTAGTTCAGGTTCTGCGCCATCCATACCATATTGTTAATAGTCGTGTACTTGTAGACCTGGTAATCGCGGGTATCGCAAATTGAGCCCCGGCCCTGAAAATCGTCCTCTCCAGTATAACGAACATCGATATTGAGAGAATCCTTCACCTTGCCCGACTGCGTGCAAACCTTCGTATCATGGAGTTCACCTTTGCCCGACTTCTTTAACGTACAGTAGTCCGTACGGGGGTTGTAATAGCGATTGTCCGAACCGCATTGAGGCATATATGCAATCTGGATACCCTTGGCCAGCTTTGTCTTATAGCAGTACTGGTATTCGGGCTGGTATTTCGGGCTCTTCTTGTCGCCCTTGACACAACTGGCTAGAGTCCTTATCTTGTATGTACTCCCGTCACAATACTCATTCTCGTAATCGTAGCCGAGCCAAACAGTGTCTCCTTCACTTTGTACAACCCTGCATTTTTGTCGGAGCGAATCACTCCCATCGCAAAATGAATACCGGGGATCGTAAACTTCATCGAAAAAATCTTCCTTTACAGGTTCACCTTCCTCTTGTTCGGAACTGACCATCACAGGATTTCTGTATTTACAGCGGTCACCCACATAAGACTCCCCATGGTCGGGTTCCTTAAAGCAGAACTGCGTTTCTGGGTCAAAGGAGTTATTGCCGCAAACGGCCTTGAACAGGGTGAGGGAATTCGCATCGGCACCTTCACCGCAAGTCACCTTGACGGCTCCGTTTTCACCTTCTTTAAAAGTGCAACCGGCACCATCGGCACCATCAATTCCATCCGGAATCGTCACGGTCTTGTCGCCACAAGTAACATCGATACCCGTCTTTTTCTTGTTCTGCTTGGCGGTGCAGTTCACGCCGTCATCGCCATCCGAACCATTCTTTCCATCGGAACCGTTTTCAATAGTGGCAATCGTCTTGCCGTCGCAGACAATGTCGTAACCGGTCTTTTTCTTGTTCTGCTTGGCAGTGCAGTTCATGCCGTCTTTGCCTTTAGAACCATTCTTGCCATCTGCACCGTCAAGTCCATTGAAACGAACCCAGCCATCGCTGGTGCAACCGAACACTTTCGCGGAATCCTTCACATAAACGAGGGTCCCTTCAATATCCTCTTCGCATTTCGGAAGTTCCTTGAACTTCTTGACCTGGTCGAGCGAGGCATTCTCGCTTACATTGGTCACTTCGGTGACGTCGTCACCACACGCCGCAAAAAGCACTAGGCTCATGGCGATGCCTGCTGCATAGGCATAGTGTTTGATTGTCATTATATGCTCCTATAAATGAGTTTTTTTGCTTACGCAAATGTAAAATAAAAACAAAATAAACACAAACGCCATAATATTCAAAATGGCGATTTTTTTCAAAGCGCACCATTCGTAAACAAGAATTTGCAGAAAGCTCGAATTGATTTTTTTAGAACTTCGTGTCGACTGGATTGAAGGTCATCTTTATGCCAGAACGGATCCATCCGTCCACGCCATCCTTATCCAAGATATGCGCCAAATTGTCGTAACGGCGCACTCCCCCACCCAGATAGATGGAGAAATTACTGTTGTACTGCATCTGGTACAGAGCATCCAATATATATTGAGCCTCTTCGTGTCCCGACGGAGAAGATTCGGTCGCCACAGCACGGTCGTAGCTCGTATAAAGTTCGTTGTCTCCCTGACGCAGCCAGGCCAGTTCGAGCCGCGCGGAATGGCGTCCCCATTTCCAGCCCAAGTCAAGCCAGAGGTCCAGCGCGTCGGAGCCGCGACGGTAGCCGATGGGATAATCCACAAAGTACATGTCGGCATAATCAGGGTCGTTTTGTTCGCGATAATTGCTGCGGTAGAGGCGGCGGCTGGAGTATTCCAAGAGAGGCAGGCGCCCGTTGTTATGCACGGGGTCGGTTCGCACCACGTCGAAACGCCACGAGAACGTTCCGTAACGGTGCGTCGAGATTTCGTGGTAATAGCCGGCCATGTAGCTTATCATGCTGCGGTTCGTGCCCTTGTCGTCGTCCTCACCCACGGGGCTGTTGATGTCTTCCAGGTTCACCTGCCCGTAGAACTTTGCGCCCTTAATCGGCGTAAGCCCGAGTTCGAACGTCGTCACAGCCTTGGTGTAGCCGCCACCGAAGTTGTTGTGCAGGAACATGAACGGATTGAGCGAGCGGAATTCCAAGTCCTTGCCGCCCACCATGCTCTCTTCGATGACATAGGTCCAGAAATGCTTCGTTTCCACGCCCACACGGTGATACACGAGGTTCTTCACGTTTTCGTCGTACTTGCGGTTGCGCTGGTTGCTCGCCTGCTTGTTCGACGGAGTACATTTTTGTTCATAGGCCTCAGTCCCTTCGGGAGGGCAGCCTGTCGCAGGGTCCACCACATCGCCAAAGAGCCAAGCGTTCAGCGAACTCACCAAGAAGTCGTAACGGAAAATTCCCGGTTCAAATTTCCAGAGAAGCCCGTCGTGGTAAGGCGTGCCGCCCAACGCGAGGTCGTTCGGGGAAACCTTCAAGTCATCGGGACTGAAGCGGCCCAACTGGACGTAACCGACTTCGTTATTCCACTTTGCGTATGCATTTATAGGGACGGAAATGTCGAGTTCGCTCGGCTTGTAAGTAAAGTTCGTCTTGAGGTCGGAATCATACCACGCCTCGATATCCTTGCGCAGCGGAGCCTCAATCAAAAAATGGAAATCCCTGTAGCCAGCGCGGAAACTGAGCATAAAGAACGGGTCCACATGGTCTTCGTAACTGCGAGCCGTCTCTAGCGGGATGCGGAGCCCGCGCCAGTTGTTTCCGTACGTTTCAACCGTATCCACTGCAAATGTAGGGTCGGTGGGGCCACCGTTCAAGCCGAAATTGAAATCCGTACCGATCTGGAAATAACCTTTAGACGCCACGGAATCCGCCGGGGCGGCCAAGGCAAAGCCCGCAAATATCGCTAGGGCAGGAAAAACGTGACGCAATTTCAACATATTGTTAATCTAGTAATATCCGCAAACAAAAAAGGACCGCCCAGGCAGGGAGTACCCAGGCGATCCCTTGTGTTGTGGAGGGTGCGCACTCACGCACCCTTGTGTGTGTGTGACTCTCTAAGACGGTGTCGGCACCCCGACATCGCCACCATTCATTTTTGAACGGGATATTTCAACCGATGGCTAGAAAGCATCGGAATTCATGTTCATACGGCACCAGGTCGGCAAACTGTAGTCGACCCCGCTGTCCTTGAACGGATCTGCTTCCTGGCTTTCAGAAGCCCTGGAAGAACTTTCCGTGGACATCGTGTTGCGCGTATAAGCAGGAGCCTGCAAACCAGCTGTATTCAGGATACCGGACTGTCCGAGAGGGTCCGTCTCGCTTGCGCTCGGGATTTCCTCTTCGGCCACGGCGGTAGCCGTCATCGGGTCGACAGGGCTCAGCACGAGTTCTTCTTCGGCAGAGCGTGTTGCGTCAAAGCTGGGCTGCGAATAAGCCGACTCGGCAACCGCAGAAGTCAGCGTCGGCATTTCGACCGTGCTAGCATCCGGGAAAACGCGGGGCAGCGGCTGCGTCGCATGAGCAAGCGCGACAAAGTTCATGTCTGTCGGGCGCGGAGTCGCGGGGACCGGGCGTGCGCTCACGGCAGGCTGTTCCTGCACGACAGGCTGGGCAGCGACGGGCTGTGCCGGCTGTGCAGCCACCGGCTGCACAGGCGTTGCAGCAGCAGGCGCGGGCGCAGTGTACGTCTGCATAATCGGAGAAGCCATGGTCGCGGCAGCGGCGGAAGCCCTCAGGGCGTTGACCGTCGCGGCCTGCTGCTGGGCGATTTCCTTGTTGGAACCGCCACAGCCCGTAGCGATGATGGTGATGCAAACCTTGTCACCGAGTTCCGGGAGCAGGATGTCGCCGATGATGATGTTCGGGTCGTTCCTGTCGCTCACGGCTTCGTGGATATGTTCCATAGCCTCTTCGTATTCGAGCATCGAGAAGTTTTCGCCGTGGGAGACGTTCACGAGCACGCCCGTAGCGCCATCGACGTTGATGTCTTCGAGGAGCGGAGAAGAAAGAGCGAGGTCGGTAGCCTTGACGCCGCGGCCTTCGCCTTCGGCGATGCCGGTGCCCATCAGGGCGCTGCCGCCGTTCTGCATGACGGTCTTGATATCAGCAAAGTCAACGTGGATGAGACCATGACGGAACATGATGTCGCAGATGCTGCGCACGGCGTTGCCGAGGATTTCATCGGTGAGCTTGAAAGCGCCATCCAAGGTGAGGTTCTTGTCGGTGCTCTGCACAACGCCGAGAATCTTCTTGTTGTCGACAACGATCATGGTATCGACATTGGCGCGGAGTTCCTTGATACCGTCGGCAGCGAGCTGGCCACGGCGCTTGCCTTCGAAGCCGAAGGGCTTGGTCACGACAGCGACAGTCAGGATGCCGAGTTCACGGGCAATCGCGCCCACGACCGGAGACGCACCCGTACCCGTGCCACCGCCCATACCGGCGGTAATGAAGATCATGTCGGCGCCCTTCATGGCTTCCTTCAGGTCTTCCACGTTCTCTTCGGCGGCCTTGCGACCGATTTCGGGCTTCATGCCCGCACCGAGTGTCTTCGTGGTCTTCTGCCCGATGGCAATCTTGTGGTCTGCGCTGCTCAGGTCGAGAGCCTTCGCATCCGTATTGACGGCGTAGTATTCCACGCCCTCAATATTCATCTTGACCATGCGATTCACGGTATTGCCGCCGGCACCGCCGACGCCAAACACCTTCACCTTGGCATTGTTTGTATCCGTTTCGTCCACCGCTATGCGGGACCTTGTCTCGAAGTCGAGGTTGTTTATTTCACTCATTGATTATTTCTCCCTGATGTGAGTGGTTGGTTGTTGTTAGAAATACGTTTTCACGAAATCCTTGAAGCGCTGCAAACCCTTCTTGACGGATACAGAAATCTGCGTACCCGTTTCGCGCTTCTTGTTTTCGCGATGTTGCTTGGCCGCGTAGTACAAGAGGCCAATGCCTGTTGCATACGACGGCTTCTGGAAAGCGTCCTGTATCCCGCTCATGCCGGTCGGGTGACCGATGCGCACGGGTTTTTCAAAAGCCTGCTCGGCAACGGCTTCAATTCCTTCGAGGGCACAGCATCCGCCCGTGAGCACGACGCCCCCGTTGATGAGCACGTCCAAATGGCGTTTCTGGAGGTCCTTGGCGAGCATCTTGAAAATTTCCTTGACGCGGGCCGTAATGACATTCGCAAGGAGCTTGCGGGAACACTGCACGTCGCCGCGCCCACCGACAGCCGGCACCGGGAACGTTTCGTCCTCGATGAGGTTGCTTATCTTGCATGTACCATACTTCTTCTTAATTTCTTCGGCCTTGGCAAGGGATATAGGCACCTTGAGGCACTTGCTGATATCGCTCGTAACCGTATTGCCGGCCAAATCAAGCGATGCCGTATAACGCACAGAATCACCGACGAACACGGCGATGTCTGCAGAACCCGCACCAAAGTCAACCAGCGCGACACCGAGTTCACGCTCATCGTCGGTCAACACGGCACTTGCCGCTGCAAGGGGTTCCAGCACAAAATCGGCAATAGTCAAGCCAGCCGATTCCACGCACTTGGTAATGTCCATGAGGGCATTCTGCCTAGAGGTGACAACTTGTACATCCACACCGAGGCGGCAACCTGTCTTACCCTTCGGATTCTTGATGCCGCGTTCTTCGTCAAGCGTAAAGTCGCCCGGGAACACGTGGATAATCTGGCCCGCAGACGATGGCACTGTACTCGCCTGCTTGACAACAGCCTCGATATCCACATCGCGGACTTCGCTTGTCGGGAGCGTGACCAGGCCCTTGTAATTTATCGAGGAAACATGCTTGCCTGCAATACCCACATAGACGTTGTGAACATCGATGCTTGTCGAGGATTCAAGCATGTGGACCGCCTTCCCGAGAGTTTCGACCACCGAGTCAAACGCATCCGGATTTGCAAGCGGGAAATCTCCACATTCCAGCACCCGGACCGAATTCCCTTCGATAGCCCCCACGAAAAGGTTTATTTTGGAGGTACCAATATCAAGGCCGAATATGTAATCGTCCTTTTTGATCATGTTTTGTTTGTTGTCATCCATTGAGACACCTCTTATCAAAATCCCACACAT
>Ga0265301_10006717_pt1 | contig 10920 bp, 20 predicted proteins | sample AusTroGonzalo_MG_2_FD_193488 | JGI IMG/M metagenome (GOLD analysis project Ga0265301, IMG submission 193488) | Bovine rumen microbial communities from tropical cattle in Woodstock, Queensland, Australia - Gonzalo_04 | ecosystem: Host-associated > Mammals > Digestive system > Stomach > Rumen ...
CAACTTTTTATTTATTTTATTTTTATTTTTTAGCTTTCCTATTTTCTTGCATAAAAATGCTTAGTTTTAACGTAGTTAAAACTAAGAATTTTTCCGTATAACCAAGACCTCTATCTGGACATATATTTAAATATATATAGGGGCTTTCCTAGCTTTTTTAGGGAATCTGGCTGCCAATTTTTTTACCCCTTTAAATATTTATTTTAATATTCTTTCTGTTTACTTATTACGGTAATAAGTGCATTTTATATATAATAGAATATAAAAAATTGGGACGGGAAATTTTCAAATTTATTACGCAACTAAAATTTGACAGAAAAATATACATAAATTTAAAAAATTGCAAATTTTAGTCGCATAATAAAAAGAGAGCGACTCGCGCTCTCTCTGTCCGTTAGAAAATGTTTAATTAGAACTCACAGCTCGCGCAGTTAGCGGCGGTGTAGCCTTTCTGCTTGCCCTTACCCTTCACGGCGACCTCAACTTCGCCGGCGAGACCGTTCTTCACGGCCATGCGCAGGAGAGAGCTAGCCTTCTGAGTGGAAGTGACACCCTCGATGCCCAGCTCGTAGATAGCGGTGGCGGTCATAGGCTCGGCACCCAGGTTCGCAACGACGGTCTCGACGAGCTTAAGGTTCTCTTCCTGCTTGGGAGAGAGAGTAATGCGCCGCTTCTCAAGGGCAGCGTCCATCTGCGCCAGCTCCTTCTCAGCGAAAGCCACGGTCTCATCGGTCATGTTCTTGTTGATAATAGAATCCAAAAATTCACGCTTAGTCATAGTAGTTACCTTTCTAGCGTCGGTCGCCACCCATAAATTTTTTATTTTCGGTGGGAGCTTTTTCTCTCCTCACTTTCTATATATATTATATCAGAATTTCCCAGCTTTTTCAAACTTTCGCAGCTCTCTTTAAAATTTGACAGCCGCGCAGGTCGCAGCTTTCTCAGCTTTTACAGCTCTTTAAAATTTGACAGGCCTTAAAATTTGCGCGCTGCATAAATTTAAAAAAATGTGCATAAATTTGGCATGGCGCTGCGTATATAATATATAATATATAATATATAATCTTGGATATTTATGTAAAAAAGAATGTATAATCTGTGAATACGAATGAATAAATGTATAAAAACGGTGGATAAATTTGACAAAAAATAAAATTAGACGTACTACGTCTAAATAGAACTTTAGGTCGGATTACTCCGACCCATATTCAATTCACACGGATGGTATAATCTTTTTTGTATACCGTAACGGTACTTGCATCAACCTCTAACAACACGTCCTTTCCTTTCTTTACTTTCCATTTATTTGTAATGGTTCGTTTACAAGTTTTGGGCGCAGATTCGTGAATGGAAATATCACAGGAATTATCATACAGATATTTTAATATCTCATATTCACAAATACTATCGGCTAAAGCTGTATGTTCTTCCACGAAATTTTCATCTCTCAAAAATTTGAAGAACGATTCAGCAGTTGTGGAATAGTTGCCGTTTTCCGTGAAAAGGGAGTGGCTCTCGCAGAAGTCTTTATATTCTTGTGTACTTGCAATATGATTTACAGCATACGCACGAATATCATATACAGGGATGGATTCAAAGGGGTTAACGCATTTATACCAGTCGCAATTAAAGCCAAACACTCTTTCGTCAAAGTCGCTATTGAAAGCGTAGGCCGCCTCAACTTCATACTTGCGGAAATCCCTTCTCATTTGGGCGCAGATGTAGCCGAACTTATCCAGCGAAGCCCGCCGAGCTTTCAAGCGGTTTACATAGAGAGGGCGTTTCTCCGCATAGTAGGCGGACTGGAACAGGGGCAGGTTATACCAAATCTGCTCCACTACGAAATCACGGTGCAGAAGGACTTCATCGTTCTCAATATCCACGATAATATACCCGATATTATAGCAAAAGGGTTTATCTATGGAAGTCGTTTCAGTATCGAAGATACAAATGGGTTTCATTTTTTCTTGTTCCTTTCGTTTCTTTCTGTAAGTATTATACAACATAAAGTTACAAAATGCAAGAGGGAAACTTAGACGTGATACGTCTAAATGGTCGGGGAGATTTCTCTCCCCTATGCCTACTCCTTTTTCTTTTCGGCTTTCTTGGCGGCTTTCTTGCGCTTTTCTTCCTCGTGGAAGGTGTAAGCTTGTGCGGCCTCAAACGGGTCATAACCGCTACCATCTCTCGGCCCCTTAGGAATCTTCACCACAAGCTCCACGGCACCTTCTTCGCCATCTTCTACAATGGGGACGGCGTAGGTATTAGAGCCTGTCTGAAGGACATCGAATCCGAAAGACTTCAAACTTTCAAGAATATGAAAGATAATAGTCTTGCGAGATTCTTCACCGATTTTCTTCTGTGCCATATTGGGAACTCCTTTCTTAATTTCTACATAGAGTATACATCATAAACAAGAAATTGTCAATACCTATATTTAGACGTGATACGTCTAAGTAGAAGGGGAGAAGGGGGAAAACTCCCCTTCTCGGATTACAGACTGTAACCCTTCACAACCCGGTTCCCGACAATCACTTCGGTAACCTTCACGCCCACGACCTTACGCATCAGAGCGGTGGCCTTCGGAGTCTTCACGCCAAGGGCGGTCGCAATCTCAGCGGCGGTCCTAACAGTGTGGTCGTTCAGCAACTCAGTGGCCTTCTCCACAAGGGGAGCGTCCTCAGCAGAACGTTTCTCAGCCGCCTTCTGCGCCCGTGCCTCAGCCTCAGCCGCCGCCTTTGCAAGAGCCTCCTTGGCCCTCTCTTCCATCTCGGCAGTCACGGTGGTGCCCTCGGTCAGGGCGGTCAGCAGTTCCTTCATCGTCATAGTTTTAGTTTCCTTTCTCGTTTTTAAGGGTTTTCGTTCCCTAATTTCTGTATTCATTATATCATAGTTGGCGTTGGTTGTCAAGGGGTTTTTCAAAATTTCTTTGAAAAATTTTTTCGGCTGATTTCTTGCGCCCTCTTGGCGGTTCATCTACCCCGCCCCTTGACGACCTTCTTTTCCTTTAGGGACCGTCGGTCTTTGTTTGACTTCCCCTTGGAACAATTACATATTACTATATTTTTGGGAAAAAGTCAACACCTATTTTTAGACGTAGTACGTCTAAAGAGAAAAAAGGGAGAATTTTCTCCCTTCTTCTTAACCGAAAGCAATAGTAAAGGCTTTCAAAATGTTGTCGATAAGTTCGGCTGTATAACTATTCGTTACTACAACCTTCGCAGTTTTAAATGCGGGTTTCATATAGTGAAGGTTGTCGGGGTCGGTGATTAGGGTCGTTTGCTTCATATCGAAAGCGCTAAAGATTTTTGAACAATTCCCGCCGTAGTGATTAGAAAAAGCATCTCCATCGAACAGAACAATATTATAGTTGCAAGTGTTCGGTTTCTGTAACTTCATCAAAATCTCTTTCATATTGTCGGGAACATCATTCCCGCCATCGGCGTTCAATACTCTTTCTCTAACGCTTTGGCACAAATGAAACTTTGTGTTAATGAAGGCCACATCCATGGAAAAGTTGCGGTTTTTGCGTTCGATTTCCGTGAGTGCCGCAAGGATTCCGTTCACTAAGTCTTGATTGCTATAAAAACTACCGGAACTATCAATAATCAGATTCAAATGGCAAGTGCCGAACTTGTTGTTGCCCTGCGTGGCCATACTGCGTTCAAAATACCGATAGTCTTTCCGGACAACTGCTCTCGGATTAAAAACTCCGGAATAAGCGTTGATGCCGTTGCCGCTCTTGTTCTTTTTGTTAAAGTTGGTGATGATGATTTCGGCGGCTTTTTGGAAATCAGCAACTTTTTTAGCGTTCTTCGCATTAAGATTCGTGGTTTTTAGAGTTTCTTCGATGATTTTTTTAACATCTTCGAGGCTCATTCTTCTTTTATGCGGAGTGCCATTTTCGGGAGAATCTTTGGTTTCGGCGTTTTCACCTTCGGCTTTTTCGGCTTTTTTCTTGCCCTTGCTTTCGCCTTTTGCGGAAGAATTATTCTGAGTTTTAGGAGTTTCTCCCTCTTGTGGTTCTCCTTCTCCGTCTTTCGGCTGAAAAGCTCCGGGATTTTTCGCAAACTTATTTGCGATTTTTCTCCATAACTCATTTATATCAAATTCGTAATCTCCGGCACAAGGGTTGCCAGAATAACGCTCCGATAAACGGTTAATAGGAGCGTATTTTTCCAACATTCTTTCAACTTCTGCTTCAATATCAGCAGGGCCGACTCGAAAGCGTACAGCGTTAAAAAATGCGTCTCGCGGCGTCGTGGCCTTTGGAGCATGACCACCAAAAATATCGTGCAACTGTTTGCGAAAGTCTACGTCATGGTAGAAGTCGCTCAAAACGGTTTCGATTCTTTCGTCTTCAAAAACATTCACTTGAAAGTTATTATTCAAAGCTTCTGCAGGAGTGAGAATCACATGGGAAACTTCATGGTATAGCATGGAGCGGACGGCTTCTTCTTCACTACAAGTGGAAGTTTCAGGCATGGAATCGAAGCGGCGGGCGATGATGGGATAAGACACAACAATCTTATCTTCCATGGGGCTGTAAAAGGAAGTTTCTTCCTTTTCGTCAAGAGTGGTTTCGATTCTGCGGCCCGTGTAAAACCCGATAGGAAGGGTTTTCAGAATCGAATCGCACTTTGCAAAAGTCACTTTCATTTTTTGGATTCCTTTCTTTTTTCTTTCCTTGGAACAATTATAGTATACCACTTTTTACAGAAAATGCAAGACTTTTTTCCGAAATAATTTAGACGTAGTACGTCTAATAAATCCGGCAATTGCCGGATATTTTAGATGTTATCCCATCCGGCAACCGCTTTCGCCAACTGTTTTGCGGAAAGGATAAATTCTTTTGCGGAGGAGCAACGGTCAACCAAAGGTTCGGGCAAACCGTACACCATACCACCCAAAGAGAGATTCATTGTGCCGATGATTTGGAAACCTTCGTTGATATGGACAGGACGGTTTTTGTAGTAAAACTCCGTTTTACCATCCACGATGCCCTGCAAGAACCGCAAGGAATCAAAGGGCAAAAGGTTGATTTCGTCAAGAACAATCGTCTTTCCCTGTTCCATGCACTCCCAAAGCAAGGAAGGATTGAAGTCGGGGTTGCCATCAGTGAAAACGAAATCTTCCATAAGGTCGGAAGGCAACATAGAACTATTGCAAACGATACAACGGTTTTCGCTTTCCTCCTGCGCGATGGTGGTTTTACCAGTACCAGCAGGCCCAAAGTAAACCTTGAAGCGGTTGTTGATATGGGAAGCAGGAGCGCCATACTGGGCGATACTTTCCACAATCTGCGAAAACTCTGCGCTCTTAACCTTTTCCATGACTTCCTTGATATAGGAGGAATCCATCAGCGCAAAATAATTGCTAACGTATTCGATGGCGGCCTTCTTGCTTTTGCAAGCCATAAAGGCAAAAGTGTTAGCGAAGCGGAAGGAAGGAGTGAACGAGAACTCTGAAAAGAAGTTCATGAGGTGCTGGATACCTTCGAGCAGAATTTCCTTCGGGTCGGGAGCGGGAGAGGGTTCGGGAGCGCTCATGCTGTCCTGAACCTGAGCAAGAGAGCCGAACACATCGGGGAAAGTACCGTTGGAAATGGCTTCCTTGAGAGCCGCATCCCGAGAAGAACGGTCAATGGACTTCAAGGCATCATACAGGGTCTTGTAGGCCGTGTACATGGGGTCGGAAGTTCCCACGATATAGGGAACGGAATCCACCTTGCCATAATAGGCGCTGTCGCTCACTCTTTTGGTCATCGTCATGTTTTCGTTGCAATACATTTTTCTTTCTCCTTTTTGTTTTGTTTTTTATTCCCTTGGAACAATTATAGTATACCACAAAGTAGAAAATTTGCAATACCTTTTTCAAATTTTGATTTAGACGTGATACGTCTAAAATAAAAAGGGCTCACAGGAGCCCCTTCAAAGTTTCGAGAATATTTTGTTCGTTGTAGGCCGTTCCCGTCCAATCGTTCCGAATCTGTTCGTTGTCATCGAATAGAATACCATCGGGGAAGTCCGCAAGGCTCTGCTTGGGGATGCCGTAGGCGGTGATGTGGATTTCGTCCCACTTAACGGAAGGCAGGTGGGCTTGGAGCCACTCGATCTTTGCGGCGGCCACAGCTTCGTCATATTCAGCGGTTGCGACCATCGAACCCCACGAGATTACGCCGAGTCGGTAGCCGTTGCGCTGGAGCTTATTCAGCCTGCGCGCGAGGACAGACAAATTAAGAAGTGGGGCGGCCTCCGCATAGGGGGAAGGGTCGTACGCCCGCAGTTTGGGCAACCAATCGGGGATGTCGTAGAGGTCGGCAATCGTGCCATCCATATCGAAGTAAATCGCTTTTGTCATTTTTTCTTTGTTCCTTTCTTTTACTGTATCTAAAGTATACACTATAAATTAAAATTTGTCAATCATTGTGTTTAGACGTAATACGTCTAAATAAAATAATGAGAGAAAATCTCTCATATTTTAGTTTTTAACCCTCGAATAACATATTGCCGTCCATATCTTCAACGTAGATGACTTCTATATCTTCCTCGCTATTTTCAATATCCCATGCCATATCAAGAGAGAGACGTTCTGCCTCAAAGGGATTTACTGACCAAAAACCGCTATTGGAAAGCGGTTGATACTTGTCATCAATCTCAATTTCAACATCTACTACTTTTTTTATTCTTGCATTAACCTTCATTTTTATTTCTCCTTTCTCTTTATTTTATCAATATACATGCTTAGAAGAAGCAACGGGATAATTGGGAACAAAATTAAATATGTCTCAAAACCGTCCCAAAGACTTATACTGCCGCCAATGGCGTCACTTATGGAAACAACCAATGCAAAAAGAACCCATGCAACAACGAAACCGATAATAAAATTTATCATCTTTTGTCTCCTTTCAATTTCTATACTTATTATACCAAATAAATTCTAAATTGCAATATCTACGTTTAGACGTAATACGTCTAAATATATGGGGAGAGAGGTAGCTCCCCATAAGTTTTTTATCCGTCTGCGATAACCGCGGCAATTGCGATGATGCCCGCGATGAGCAACAGGAGGAGGAGAAGCGCGACCGGAACGATGAGGGGCATAAAGACCCAAATCCACGCCCAAGAGATGACGCCTGTGAGTTTCAGAATGAGGAATACGATGAAGAGGATAGTCCCCAAACCGAAGGAACCACTGTTAATCTGTACTTTCTTGTCTTCCATTTGTTTTTACTTCCTTTCTTTTTTCTAAACTTATTATACCAAATAATAGGAAAAAGTCAATAAGATATTTTAGACGTATTACGTCTAAATATCCGGCTCGCGCCGGTTGCGTTAAATACCAAGGATTTCACGCAAATTAGTTGCGAATGTTTCTAAATCGGTAGAGCTGCAATTATCGGTACAAAATTCCCGAAGGGCACATCTGTCGCACTGAGCATTGCGGCAATTTGCGCTGAGTTCATCAAGAAAATCCTGGATAGTTTCTTTTTCTTTCTGGTCGGAGAATTCAACGTTTACAGAAAAATTAACTTTCATTTTTTTTGTTTCCTTTCTCTTATTTTCTAAATAGAGTATACACGATATTATAAAAAATGTCAACTACTTGTTTTAGACGTGTTACGTCTAAATATTCCGGCTTGCGCCGGATAAATTATATTTACGGTTGTTTCTCTTCAATGAGAACAGTATCTTGTATGCCATAGTAGATGATACGGCGGAGACCATCTTCACCCTCAAAGAGGATATAGTTTGCATTTCCATCGTGCCGAGTTTCAACATCTACTTTGCCCTCATAGTGGTATATGAGCCTGCCGTCTTCAGCGGTGATAGTGATTTCTCGCTTCAAACCACCTTCCATATTAGAAGTATAGTCCTTCATAGCCCGCTGACCATTGGCGGTATTATTATGCCACCAAGAGAGGCCAATCATAAAAGCTACGCAGATGATGATTGTGGCGATGAGAATGCCGAAGCCGAAGCCGTGCATGTCTTCAGCAAAGATACAATATGCCGAGAAGAGTGCGCCGACGATGAAAATGACTGCAATAAGAATCCAGTTGCCAATAGTGAGTGCCATGGTTGTTATCTCCTTTTCTTTTTCTTGATTATATTATAACAAATAAAAACAGAAAAGTCAATATGGGTGTTTAGACGTGTTACGTCTAAATAGAAAATTGGGAGAAAATTCTCCCAAAATATTTCAGCAATACGCCAGCTTCATATTTCTCCAGCACAGAACGGAAATTTGTTTGCAGGCGCGGCCGATTTCCATAGCTTCTTTTTTTGTATTTACGCGGCGGCTCTTGTCTACATAGTAGATTCCTCCAGCGTACCAGATGCCGCAGTTGCCGCCATAGGCTTTCACAGCTTCGATTGCTTCACGGGCGGTGGTAACTTCGACACCCTCCGTAGCAACCTGCCACCCGGACTTATAGGAGATTTTGCGGCCCGCCTTAAGCGTCAAACCATCATTCTCGGAAAGTTTGCGGATTGATCGAATGTTAATCATTTTTCTTTTCCCCCTTCACTTTATGCTTAATTTTACCATGTAAAGGAGAAATTGTCAATGGTTTATTTTAGACGTACCACGTCTAAACATAGTTTGTTGTTAATTTTCGGAAAAGTTTTTATAATCTTTTTTATGCTTCTCTTTTCGAGAATATTTTTTCCTGTTTTTTTCAATTCGTGTATACGGTTTAACTCCGCCCCAATCTCCACGAATTTTTTGCAACGCGCGCAATTGTGCATTAGATATATTTTTCATTTTATATCATTCCTATTCAAAAATTCTCCAATAAGACTTTTTGGACAATCTCCGCAAAGTTCGTAACATTTTTGGCAGTTTTCATTATTTTCACATTGTTTTTCCACAAGAAAACTTAAAAGTTTTCCAATAACATAAATATCATAATTATCCATAATTTACCCCACAATCCACAAAATTTTCATAAACATCCAAAAGAAAAATGCACAAATTGGGAGATTAATCGCCCACCACAAAAAGGAACCAGTGCGAAGGTAGAATTCTTTGGAAAGAAAACGGATAATCATTTTTTTATTTCCTTTCTTTTACTATAATATTATTATACTTATTTTAGGCAATTTGTCAATAATTATTTTTAGACGTGTTACGTCTAAAAGAGTTTTGGGAGAAAATTCTCCCAAATATTTTAATAGGTATCATAACCCATCATTTCGGCCTCTTCGCCAGTATATATCCCGAGAAAACGGATTTTATCATCAACGGCCACGTCATGCGCGATTTTGAAAGCTTCAGATTTGTCGTTGGCTTGCACGAAGAATTCTTCGCCTTCATAGTCGCCACTCACGATTTCAAACAAGTAATTTTTCATTTTTTTATTTCCCCTTTCGTTTTTTTCTAATATAATTATACTATAAAATTTAGAAAATTACAAGTTTAATTTTTAGACGTGCTACGTCTAAAACGAGGGCTCAAGCTTGAGCCCGAAGGGAGCTTACGGCTCCCAATAGCGAACGTAGCGCCCGCCACCCGCAGCGACCAGCGCGCAGGCCTTCTCCAGCGCGTCAGCGCCGTCGAAGTGCTCTACGACCTCACGGCCGCGCATCACGTCCACACCACGGGTAACATCGAAAGCGAAAGTAGTAGTAGTCATAAGAACCTCCATGGGAGCGGCGCCCTTTTGTCGCCCGCCTCTTTGATTGTCTTAAGTATACCACAGTTAACCTCAAATTGCAACCCCCTGACTTAGACGTACCACGTCTAAATATATAATCATGCATAACTATGCAACGGAAATGTATAATTATGCAGCGCGCATAAAAAATAAAAAGAGGGCTTGCGCCCTTCTATTTAGATTGCGTATACTTTCATTGAACGCTTGTGTCGTAGTGCGTCCCTGCGGCGTTCTCCTGCATAGTTCAGCCAAAAAGCGGCTTTCTTTACATAGCCTACCTTGCGCAAGTTTGTAGCGGTTTGCAAGTGAAGGGTTGCGTCATTTACAGCTTCTTCGTACAGCCATTTATAGCTTTCATACAAGCTCTTTTTCACTTCCTGAATACCATCCATTTTTCTTTCTCCTTTCTATAATAGGGGAGGGGAGGGAGGCTTTCCCTCCCCTCTTTCGGTTTTAAAAGTCGTTTTTGTCGGCGTGAATCCAATCTTCAAAGGTGGCGATGCTTTCCTCATAGCCCCAGGCAAGAATCTTGTCAAGCAGGATACCGTGCGGAGCGTTCTTCTTGTGATTCCAAAAAGTCTGGATACAATGGCGGCGGATTCCGTCCGTGCCTTTCTTAGCGTTCCGAATAGCCCCGATTGCTTCCATCCCCTGCAAAAACGTTTCACGTTCAAAGAGGAAACCTTCACAGCGTTCTACATCTATCGTGATAGATACAAGAGGCGTACCGTCATCGGCAAAGCCTACAGGCGTTTCGGTATACATAGGTACAGGAATGAACATGACGTAAGGCTGTTCGGAGTGGTACAGCTTTTCAATCTCACCCGCGCCTGTTTTGAACTCATAGCACTTTCCACCACGGCGTAAGTCAGGACGGCCATTGGCGGCTACTTTCACAACATAACCGAAAAAGTCTTTTGCACTCATTTCCATGGCGTCACCATACCGTCCACCGTCAGTTACTTTACGAATAACCCTTACCATTTGTTTTTCCTCTTTTCTTTGTTTTTCCCTCTCGGGATGGCTATACTATACCAAATAATTAGACGTAAGTCAATAGTTTTTTGCACTCATCTATGAACAATCTATGAACAAATTATTAACAATTCGGGAACAGGCACCGAAAATATACAATGTATAGGGGAATCCTATATACAGAATAAACTACAAAAATTTGAAGTATCGCCTCTGTATGTTTATGCAGGATTGGGGGGTATATTCACGGATATGCACGATTTTCTGCATAATTATGCGGCGCGCCC
>Ga0265301_10006719_pt1 | contig 10917 bp, 5 predicted proteins | sample AusTroGonzalo_MG_2_FD_193488 | JGI IMG/M metagenome (GOLD analysis project Ga0265301, IMG submission 193488) | Bovine rumen microbial communities from tropical cattle in Woodstock, Queensland, Australia - Gonzalo_04 | ecosystem: Host-associated > Mammals > Digestive system > Stomach > Rumen ...
TCTCTTCTTTCTTCATATATTGTAATCATTTCTTCTATTTGTTCTACCTCTCTTCTACCCCTAACGTGTCACCTTAACTTTGTTGACTTTTCTCTCACTCGGCATAGCTCAAACAAGTTTGGCTCTGCACTCGCTTACTCGAAAAGTTCGAGTCATCTTCGAGGGAATAAGCTTGGCCAATACTGCACCTATGCAGCCCCTTGCTACTTTACTAATTTCAAGCCCTTTTCCGAGAGATAGTACCGCTGGTTGGGGTGGTTGGGCTTATCCGGTTTTCAACTCCTGCTGTAGGCGACTTAACTTTATCTCAACTCCACGACTGTGATGCCTGCGCCGCCGAACTGGACGTGCTCGTCATGGGCAGAGACAATGCCTGGGACTGTGTTTAGGTATTGACGGATAACTTGCCGCAAGGCTCCTGTGCCTGTGCCGTGAAGGATGCGGACGCGGGAGGCGTTGACCAGCAAGGCATCGTCGATGAAGTAGGTGACGGCTTGCAAAGCTTCGTCTGCCCTCATGCCTCGCACGTCAATCTCCTGACGGAAGTCAAGGTGCTTCTGGCGGATGCTGTCTGTCGTCTGGCGGCTTATGAAGGAAGCCCCCTCCTCGCTCCCCCTTTGGGGGAGTGCTTCAGTCCTTTCTAATCGTTTGATGTCAACCAATGTTCGCATCATGCCAAAGGTAACGGTTGCCTGCTTGCCTTCAATCGCAGTAATGGTGCCGACAGAAGTCTGGCCCTTGATGCGAACGTAAGAACCGACAGAAAGAGGATTGGGAGTGTCGGCATTTTGTTGTTTTAAGTTTGGATTTTGAATTTGGCCCTCTTGGGCTTTCTGCTTCGCCTCTTGCCTTTCCTTGTGTCGTTTCCTGCGTTCTTCTATCTGCTTGCGTTTCTTCTCTACATAGGCATCAAGCTCTTCCTGGCTCATCTGCCCGACCTCTTCACGGAAGGTCTGCAACTGCTGGCGGGCAGAACGGGTTCGTTCCTTGTCGGCTTGTGCCTCCTTGATTTCTCGGATGGTGTTCTCTATCTGCGCATTGGCGGCAGCGATAATCTTGTCTGCTTCCTCCTTTGCCTGACGGATAATCTCCTTGCGCTTGCCTCGCAGCTCCTCTATCTCTTTTTCGTATTGTTCGATAGTCTGCACCATCTGCTTCTCCTGTGAATGAATCGTCTGCCGCTTGCCCTCCCAATAGCGTTTGTCGCGCGTTATGTCGAGCAGGTACTTGTCGGCATTGACATACTCGCGGCCAACAAGTTCCGTAGCGTCGGCAATGACCTCTTCGGGAATGCCAATCTTTCGAGCTATCTCTACCGCAAAGCTGCTGCCGGGATTGCCGATCTGCAATTGGAAGAGTGCTGCCATCTTCTGGCGGTCGTAGAGCATGGCTCCGTTCACAACGCCCGGCGTGTCCTCGGCAAACTGCTTGAGGTTCTGGTAGTGTGTCGTGATGACGGCAAAGGTCTGCTTGCTGACGAAGCGCTTCAGGACGGCTTCTGCGATTGCACCGCCGATGGTGGGTTCCGTTCCTCCACCGAACTCATCTATTAGTAATAGGGTAGAGGGTGTGCAACCAGCCATCATCTTCTTCATGTTGAGGAGGTGGCTGCTATAGGTGCTCAGGTCATCCTCGATGCTTTGCTCGTCGCCGATGTCGATGAATATTTTCTGGAATATGCCCGCCCTTGAACCGTCTGCCATTGGGACAGGCAAGCCGCATTGGAGCATATACTGAAGAAGTCCTACAGTCTTCAGGCAGACGCTCTTGCCGCCTGCATTCGGGCCGCTGATGATGAGGATGCGTTGCCGCTTGTTCAAGGTGATACTGAGCGGCACAATCTTCGCAGGATGCTGCTTGACTTCCCCTTCGGTCGTCGAGCCCTGCTTGCGCAGCTTGGCTTCGAGAAGGGGGTGTCGAGCCTCGAACCAGTCGATGAGCGGCGTGGAATATATCTCAGGGGAAAGGCCTCCGATGGCTTTCGTCAGATGGTGTTTCGCAATGAGAAATTCGATGTCTGCAAGAAACTCGAAGCCTCGCAGCAGTTCCTTGACGTTGGGGCGCAGTTGCTCTGTAAACTCCCGAAGGATGCGAATCACTTCCCGCTTCTCGTCGGCTTCCAGCTCGCGGATGCGGTTGTTGGCTTCCACCACTTCCGCTGGTTCGATGAAGACCGTCTTGCCTGTCGCGCTCTCATCGTGAACGATGCCTTTAATGCGACGTTTGAGGGCAGGCGCAACAGGAATCACGAGCCGTCCGTCTCGCATGGCTGGTGTCACGTCTTTCTCCACCAATCCCTCTGCCTGTGCCGATTTGAGGATGTTCGTCAATGTCCTGCTGACACTTCCTTCGGCTCGTTTCAGTTCGTGTCGGATAGTCAGAAGCTCCCGGCTTGCTTCATCCTTGATGCGACCGTATTTATCCAGCATTTGTTCGAGGCGACGGGTAATCGAGCTGAAAGTGAATACACCTTCGGCAAGCTTCGCAAGTGCCCCCTCCCCGCTCCCCCTTTGGGGGAGTGCTTCTTCCTCGGATGGGTGTCTGACAATTTCTACCCAGCCATGAAGTGTACGCAAGGCTCTATATAACTCCCATATCGTTTGCTCCTCGAGATAGGTGCCTTCGATGCTAATGCGATGGATGTCTGGCCGCAGGTCAAAGAAATCCTGTTCGGGCAACTCTGTCGAAGTGTGAAAGATATAACTCAGCTCGGCAAGTTGCTGATGTAAAGTTGTCACGTTTTCGTGGTCGGCAAGAAACTGCATGGCATCCACCCGCTCATGTCCCAAAGGACTGAGACAGTAGCCGTGCAACATCGCACGAATCTCATTGAAACCTAACTTCTCCTCCAAACTCATATGTCAAACAATCTAAAACCTTGTCGTTATCTGTTAGTCAATATTTTTTTCGAACGCTTACCATCGTTAACGATATATATGCCGGGCTGTTTCTGCCCATCCATCACAACCTGCCCGCTTGTGTTATAGATGTGTGATTCATTGGAGTGCATATTGTCGTCAACGTGTATCTGTCTGATTGGAGTTTCTATGTCGGTAAGGTCCTGGAGGATGAAGCTGTCGAATGAGTAGCTGAAGGATGTCTTATTGGTGCCGACTTTCAATGCGAAGTAGGCTGTTCCTGTGACTGTTGCTTTCCATTTCATCACGCCTGTCTTGTGGTTGCTCCCAGCCTTCGCTTTGGCAGACATCATGCCGTCATAGTTAGCGAGCGTGGCGTCCTTCCATGAATTCAACTGGCCGATGGTATTCTCTTCCACCAAACCGACATCGGCATAGTCTTTCGGCTTGTCTGTAACCATGAAAGCCTGAATCCAGAAGTCGCCGTTGCCTTCAGCACCCCGCACCGCAACGTCAGCAGCATAGATGTGACCCGCCACCACCTCTACCGGCTGGTACACCACGGTGTTGAGGGAATGGCTGCGTGCCGAGGAAATGGAGAGCGCCCCACCATCGCCGTCGGAAGGAGTATTGTCGGTTGAGTTCCACACATATTTCGTGTTGTTTATCGATGCAAGCGATGCCGTCTGCCATGCACCCTGGAACTCGCATTCCCCGTTTGTCAGGCGGTTACGTTCCGCGTCCTCATTAGGTCTGAGCACCTCCAGTTCCTCCTCCGTAGCATTTTTCATGCCGCTGAAGCGCAACCAGTTGATGTTAAGTCCGCCCTTTTCTATGTAGATGCGAACACGCAAGGTTCCCTGCGGCAGAACGATATTCGAGAACGTCTTTGTGCTCCATGTTGTATAGCCTCCTGTGGCATTCAACTTGGTAGAGGCGGTGACAGGTCTGTCATTAACGGTGATGCGCACAGTTGACGAGCCGGAGTTTATGGCATAGCGCAACTGCAAGCGCCAATTGGCAGGCTCGTTGGGATTCTCTATCGTATATTGAAGCCATTCGCCATCCTTTGTCTCTCCTACATAATAACCGCAGTTCTGGGTATCGTTAGGTCCGCTATATACATCCACCCCGTCGTTGCGATAGTCCCATCCTCTCTGCCACGAGGTATAGTCCTCGCCGCTATACTGGTAGGAGGCGTCGTCCTTGTCCCAATAAGCCTTGCCCATCGGCCCCATATCATAATGTGCAGCATATACATAGTCGCCGGTCTGGCAGGCAACAAACGGGAGGCATTCATCGTCGAAGGGACGGCGCAGGAGCGCATCAATATAGTCGGTTCTCACTATGCAACGGCTGATATGCTGTGCTTCGGCCCATGCTTTGCAGGCATTCCACAATGTGGTGGAAGAGGGCCGTGTGCCATTCTGCCATTGGCTGATGACATTATCGTAGCTGGATACCCGCTTCACTTGCAGGATGGTGTTGATATTGCTCTTCTTCATCGGCCAGCAGGTCCATCCTGCAAACTGCATCGCTTCCTCATAGAGGCATACACAATCTGCCGTCCATGAATTGCTGTTTTCCCCGAACTCTCCTATATAGACAGGACAGTTGTACTTGCTTGACATATCCGCCATGTATTGCACTTGCGACTTTGTGTTATATACGCCGTAGCGGTGGAACTGCAAAACCATCTTCGAGTCCATCTTTGTCGAGGGGAAACCTGTGTAGTCGTTGCTGTAGGAATTGCCTTCCAGGATGACGATGTGGTTCTTGTCCACCTCGCGTATTGCCTTGATGATGGCCTTGAAGGTGTCCCACAGCAGTTTGTTGCTGTCGGCGAGCGTCCAGTTGGTTTCGTTGATTAGGTCGTATGCCGCCACGCACTTTTGGTCCTTGTAGCGCTCGGCAATCTTCCGCCACAATGCAGCAAGCTTCGTGCGGTTTGCTTCGCTTTCCCATAACGATGGCTTGCTTGAATCATAGTCGCAGATGTCGCCCGACGACTGACCGCCAGGGCAGGCGTGCATGTCCAGGATGAGCAGGATGTTGTGACGCTCTGCCCACACGCACATGGAATCAATGCGATTAAACCCTCCTCCAGCCAAGTCTGTTCGCCGGCAACAGGTTCTTTCTCGATGGGCAAGGTGAAGTATTTGTAGTGCATCGGCACGCGCAACGTGTTGAACCCTTGCTCCGAAAGGAACATCATGTCTTCCTCGCAGAAGTTGTTGTCCATCCAAAGGCGGTCGAACTCTTCCACCTTTTCTTCCCCGCACACATCGGCAATCATCTTGTCGAATTTGAACTGACGGTCCAGGTTGCCAGAGGTGTTCATCATGTATGGCTCACGCACCATCCAGTTGCCGCAGTTTGTGCCGCGCATTATCAGTTTCTGCCCGTCGCGTGCCAACAGTTTAGTGCCGGAAACACGTACAAAATTGTCACTTGCGTTGGCTGAGAACACACCAGTAACAGCAACAAGCAGGAATAGCAAAAGTCTCATTTTCTTTGGTCGTTTGGGAGATTAGTCGTTTGGTCGTTTGGGTCTTAGGGCGGCAGCAAATTATTCACTTTTCACCTTTTCACCTTTTTAATTTTTCACCTTTTCAAAAGAATTTACTTCAAATTCTTTTCAGGATACATCGAGTTCCACCAAGTTGGGTCATCCTGCAGCCAACGTGCAAACCAAGCCATGATGCTGTCGTGCCAACGGATACGCTTGTTATAATTGAGGATGTGGTGGTTCTCACCTTCCACCGTGATGAAGGCACACTCTCTGCCAAGCAACTTGAGGGCTGTGAACATCTGTATGCTCTCGTTGATAGGCACGTTGGTGTCTGCGCCACCATGCATGAAGAGGATGGGTGTATGCACTTTGTCGGCATTGAAGAGCGGCGCATGTCCGCTATAGAGCTGCATATTGTTCCAAGGGTAGGAGTGTGCTGCCGCTGTCGTGTTGTAGGAATAACCCCAATAGCCGAAGCCCCAATAGCTGGCAGGATTGCTGATGCCGGCATGACTCATTGCGGCAGCGAAGATGTCGGTCACGGTTTGCAGGTACATCGTCATAAAGCCTCCGTAGCTTGCTCCCATGCAACCAATTTTGTCGGCCTTGACGTAAGGATGCTCCTTGCAGAACTGCTTGGTGCCCTGAATGATGTCATCGGCTGTGTAGTCGCCGTAGGCATTGACGTGACGTGAAGCAAACTCCTGACCAAAGCCACTACAGCCAGAGGGTTGGATGACATACACCACATAGCCCATCGCAGCCCATTCCTGATAGTTGTAGTAGCTGTCGAGATAGCGTCCCACGGGCGAACAACCGCCATAGTAGTAAACGAGCATCGGGTATTGCTTTGTCTCGTCGAAGTAGGGCGGCAGGTAGTAGCAGCCATAGATAGTATCACCTCGTTCTGCCTTGAAGTTCCAGTCGCGGCACTCGCCAAGCTGGATATCTTTCAGTCGAGTTGGATTGAGGTCACCAAGCACCTTTTCCTTACCAGTCTTGAGGTCGCGCAGCCAGCAACGGTCTGTGCTCATGCTGCTTTCGCCGATATAGGCAAGGAGCGGCTTCTCCTTCGCGAGACTGTAGCTGCTATAAATATAAGGTTCAGAGAGTGGCAATTGCTCGGCCTTTCCGTCTTTCGGATTGATGCGGTAGAGGCTCTTCAGGTCACGATTCTCACAAAGAGCATAGAGCATGCCGTCCTGTTCCGACCATTGATAAGATGAAACAGAAGGGCCGAAGTCGCGCGTCAGACAGCGCACTTCCTTCGTTTGCAAGTCGATAAGGAAGAGTTCGTACTCGTAACTGTTGGGGGTAACTTCTTTCGGCAATGTATTACCTATGCCGCCAAAGGCTTCGGGCGTACCAATAACAGCAACGTGTTTTTCGTCGGGAGAGAAAGAATATGAACCGATGAAACCGTCGTGGCGGACAAGGGTGTCTGCCTTTCCTGTAGCAATGTCGAACAGAAGCAAATCGGTAAACTCAAAGGGACGCTCCGTGAGTTCTTCTGTGCGAACGGAAATAAGGAAGCGGCTTGCATCGCGATTGGGTGTCACATAAATGTTGCGAGAACCTTTGGTGATGGGTGTCGTGATGCCTGTCTCGATATCGTAGAGCGAGTAGTTGCGACGGTTGCGATAACCAGGTTGACGGTCATCAGGTTCAAGGATTTGATGCACATCTTTGTTCTTTTCTTCGGGAACCTTCTCGTCGATGGTCACAAGGAAATGCTTCAAGTCCTTGGTCGGATAGGCATATCCCTTGCCTGTGTATTTGCCCACAAATGTCTTTTCGCCCGTCTTGGGGTCAACCACTTCATAGCAACGGGTGCCTTGACTACCGTCGAGCGTTGCTTCCGTCTCACGATAGGAACGCAAATAGCGGTCGCCTTCGGGCAACCAGTATTGGAAACCGTCGAGGTTGAACTCCTTGCCAGTCGCAAGGTCGATGAAGATGTCCCTGCCTGCCGTCTCTCCACCTTTGTAGGTGATGTTCTTGTGGATGCGGACGTACTTGCCAGAACTGGAAAGCTCTACGCCGTTGATGCGTTCGCCGTGCATCATATCGGCATTTGTCCAGTAGCGTTTGCCCTCGGGATTGACCTCGATGTTCTGTTCACTTTCTACGGAGATGCGGAGCGTATCGAAGCCCCCTCCATCTCCCCCTTTGGGGGAGTGCTTAACGAGCAGCTTGATACCAACTTCATGCCGACCAGGAACCAGTTCAAAGTCTCCGCTTTGCTCGTTGCCGTCAACGAAAAACTTGTGTTTGCTCTCGCACTTCACATTGATTTTGCCTTTTGCAAAGCCTGTGTTTTGTATGGTGAAGCCAGCTAAATACAAAGCCACCTCCTGCCCCTCCAAAGAAGGGGTGAATGGTAGAGTAGCAGTTTTGACTCCTTCTCCTTGGGAGAGGGTTGGGGAGAGGCTTTCAATCATCACCTCGTCCATGTCTATACGCTTGCCTTCTGTGTCGAGAGTGTCGGTCATCAGAGGCTTTGCAATGTTATAAGGACCAACCAGACGGATGCTGGTGACATCTATGGTTTCTGCTACCATCATAGTTGGCAGAAAAAGCAGAGAGTACAATAAGTGACGCATGAGTGAATGAATTTTATTGGTTAAAGTGCTGCAAAGATACAAAGAAAAGTTGACTTTACAGAGCAAAAGCATCGTGGTTCTTCTTTTTTTGAAGAAATTTATTCCTTATAGTCCCTTCTTTTTTCTTTATTGTTTATTTCTTTGTATCTTTGTGCCGCGTTTCTATAAATAGACTTATAATTAGATTACAATATGAAACTTAAAATCGCAGTTTTGGCCGGTGACGGTATCGGTCCCGAGATTATGGAGCAGGGTGTGGCCGTGCTCAGTGCAGTTGCCGAGAAATATGGGCATGAAGTGACTTACAAGGAGGCGCTTTGTGGCGCACATGCTATCGACGAGGTGGGCGACCCCTTCCCCGAAGAAACATATCAGATATGCAAGGAAGCCGATGCCGTGCTCTTTGCCAGCGTAGGAGACCCGAAGTTCGATAACAACCCAACAGCAAAGGTGCGTCCCGAACAAGGTCTTTTGGCTATGCGCAAGAAGCTCGGTCTCTATGCCAATATCCGTCCTGTGGAGACATTCGACTGCCTTGTCCACAAATCGCCCCTCAAGGACGATCTGGTTCGTGGAGCTGACTTTGTCTGCATACGTGAGCTGACAGGTGGCATGTACTTCGGCAAGAAGCAGGAGCCCGCAGTCAATGCGGAGGGTGTGGAAGATGCCCTCGACACGAACTATTACAGCCGCCCCGAGGTGGAACGCATCCTTCGTGTAGGCTATCAGTATGCTCGTCAGCGTAGGAAGCACTTGACGGTTGTCGATAAGGCCAACGTGCTGGCTTCAAGTCGTCTGTGGCGCAAGGTGGCTCAGGAGATGATGGGCGAGTATCCAGATGTGCAGACGGACTTCATGTATGTCGATAACGCAGCAATGCGCATGATACAAGACCCGCGCTTCTTCGACGTAATGGTGACAGAGAACACATTCGGTGACATTCTGACCGATGAAGGCAGCTGCATTACTGGCTCGATGGGTTTGCTCCCAAGTGCATCTACAGGAAGTTCCACACCTGTCTTCGAGCCCATTCATGGTAGCTGGCCGCAGGGTAAGGGCTTGAACATTGCCAATCCTCTGGCTCAAATCCTTTCTGTTGCGATGCTGTTCGAGTACTTCGACCTGAAGCAGGAAGGTGCCCTCATCCGTGAGGCTGTCAATGCCTCCCTCGACCAAAATGTCCGCACACCGGAGATTCAGGTTGAAGGTGGAGCGAAGTATGGCACGAAGGAAGTGGGAGCTTGGATTGTAGAGTACATTAGAATGAAGAATGAAGAATTAAGAATGAAGAATTAAGAATGAAGAATTAAGAATGAAGAATTAAGAATGAAGAGTTAAGAATGAAGAGTGAAGAATTTGCTACCGCACTGTTTATTCTTTTCTTTGCTATTTGCCCTTTGTCTCTCAAGGCTGAAGACGAGTATCAGGAGGGCTTCCTGACGTCCTATCTGAATCGGGCAATTGAGAAAGGAATGGAAGTCTCCCCTCGGGGAGATTTAGAAGGGGCCGAGCCTCTCGCTTATGGCCGCAATATCACCAAGTACGTCAGCGTTCCTCAGTTTGGCGGCTATTTCATTGGCAAGTATAGCTATTCATCGAAAGATAATGCTGATGCCAATGGCTTCGATTGCAGAATGGTTCGATTCTATGTGTCCGGTACGATACTACGCGACTTTAAGTACCGTGTGCAAATGGAGTTTAGGGGTACGCCAGCCATGCGCGACTATACGTTGGAATGGGTGCGCTTCAAGGAGTTCCAGATTAAGGTGGGACAGTTCAAGCGCAGCTTTACCTATGAAAACATGATGAACCCCTGGGAGGTGGGACTTGGCAACTTCTCGCAAATGGCTGGGCACATGACAGCTCTGGCTACAGCAGATTGTAGTGGAGAACCTGCTCAGAATGGTCGCGACCTTGGTTTGCAATTCCAGGGTGACCTCTTCCCTATAGGTAAAGACAAGCATCGCCTTATCCGTTATCAGGCTGCCGTCTATAATGGCAATGGACAAAACAAGAAGGACAACAATAAGCAGAAAGACTGGATGGGCAACATTCAGGTGCAGCCCATCAAGGGCCTTTACATTGCCCTCTTCGGATGGACGGGTACCTATACTGGAGCTAATGACGTCAGTGTCAAGCGCAAACGTTGGGCTCTCTCTGGCAAGTATGAATACAAAGACTGGACTTTCCGTGCGGAGTATGCACATCATACAGGTCACAATGTCAATGATTTCGACACTAAGACAAAAACATGGAAGGAAGGTTCCTCGAATAAGGCCGACGGTTGGTATGTCCTTGTGGGCGCGCCAGTCACGTCTTGGCTGAAGATATATGGCAGCTATGATGCCTATCGCAAGGATGCCGATTGGAGCACAATGCGCAGCGTCTATAGCATTTGCCCCAATTTCCAATTGCATAAGAATCTGATGTTTCAATTGCAATATAGCTATGTTAACGATCGGACGGCTACGGACCGGAACTATCATGAGATATGGGCACAAACGTACGTAAGGTTCTGACAATTGCCTACAGCATTGCATTCGCAGCACTTGCCTGGTATTTCCTCTATGTGAGGAATGCCGACACGATGTTCTTCATGCAAGACAGAGGTTGGTGGAATAGCACAGGGCTTTTCTTCGACGATTGTACGCGAGTACCTGGAGGCATCCTCTCATGGGCAGGTGCTTTCCTGACTCAATACTTCTACTATCCAGCCCTGGGCTGCACCATGCTCATTGCTTTATGGCTCTTGACCTTTTGGCTTGCCAAGTGGTCGTTCCGAGTTCCAGGTGAATGGAGTTTCCTGTTCTTCATCCCTTTGGCAGCTTTGCTGTGCAGTGAGATACAGCTTGGTTACTGGGTTTATATATTGAAGGATGTTGACTATGTGTTCTATCATCCCTTAGGACTTTTTGCAGCCGTGCTCCTTTCAGTTCCTTTCTGG
>Ga0265301_10006723_pt1 | contig 10914 bp, 8 predicted proteins | sample AusTroGonzalo_MG_2_FD_193488 | JGI IMG/M metagenome (GOLD analysis project Ga0265301, IMG submission 193488) | Bovine rumen microbial communities from tropical cattle in Woodstock, Queensland, Australia - Gonzalo_04 | ecosystem: Host-associated > Mammals > Digestive system > Stomach > Rumen ...
CACCGGCGAACAAATCCTGTTCGACGGCTTCCTGAAAGTATACATCGAAGGCCGTGACGACGAAGAAGATGAGACGCAGACCCTGCTGCCGCGGCTTGACGAAGGACAGGCACTCCATGCCACCCAGATCACCGCGACGGAACGCTTCACCCAGCATCCTCCGCGTTACAGCGAGCAGACCCTCGTGAAGAAACTGGAAGAACTCGGCATCGGCCGGCCTTCCACCTACGCCTCCACCGTGAGCACCATCACGACCCGTGGCTATATTATCAAGGGTGACAAGCCCGGCATCACCCGCCAGTACGCAGAGATGACCCTCAAGGACGGCGTCATCACCCACACCTTCCAGACTGAAACCTTCGGCGCCGAGAAGAAGAAGCTCTTGCCGGAGAACATCGGCATGATGGTGACCGACTTCCTGTCTGCCAACTTCGACGATATCCTGGATTACGGATTCACCGCCCATGTGGAGGAGTCTTTCGACAAGATAGCCAAAGGCCAGCTGCGCTGGGACAAGGTCATCAACGACTTCTACGGCCCGTTCCACAAGGAAGTGGAAGAAAGCCTCCAGGACCGCGAGCATACCCGTTCCGAGCGGTTCATCGGCAACGATCCCGCCACCGGCAAGCCCATCATCGCCCGCATCGGCCGCTTCGGGCCGCTGCTGCAGCGCGGCGACAACGACGACCCGCAGAAGCAGTTTGTCAGCCTCAAAAAGGGACAGCTCATCGAATCGGTGACGCTCGAGGATGCCCTCCAGCTCTTCGCCCTGCCCCGCGTCGTGGGCACGTACAACGGCCAGGAGATCACCACGTCCATCGGCCGTTTCGGCCCCTACGTGAAATACGACGGCAAGTTCGTCTCGCTCGCCAAGGGCCAGGACCCGTACACCCTGACGGAAGCGCAGGCCATCGCCCTGATCGAGGAAAGCCAGGACAAGGCGGCCAAACGCGTGATCGCCGAGTTCCCGGGCGGCATCCAGGTGCTCAACGGCCGGTACGGCCCTTACATCAAGCGCGGCAAAGAAAATTTCAAGATCCCCCGTCGTACGGACCCTTCCCAGCTCACGGAAGAAGCTTGTCTGGAGATCATCGAGAAGACTGCAAAAAAGAAATAGTTTCAATTTGTAAGTAAAAATTGAAATTTTTTCTATTTTTGCAGGTATTATGGCAAAAATCAACTTTCAAGTAGACGAGATTGACCAGAAAATCCTGGCTTTTCTCGTAAAAAACGCGCGGATGCCGTTCCTGGAAATCGCCCGTGAATGCGGCGTCTCGGGAGCTGCTATCCATCAGCGTGTCAAGAAGATGGAGAACGCCGGCGTCATCACCGGCTCGCGGCTGCTGGTCAAGCCCGAAGCGCTGGGCCTCAATGTCTGCGTATTCATCTGCGTGTCACTGGCGGAAGCCAACGCCTATCCGAAAGTCATCGAGGCGCTGCGCAAGATTCCCGAGGTGGTGGAGTGTCACTTTGTAACCGGACAGCACTCACTGCTGCTCAAGCTCTACTGCTTCGACCAGGACCACCTGATGAAGATCCTCATCGACACCATCCAGAACATTCCGGGCATCGGCAAGACCGAGACGCTGGTCTCGCTTGACCAGGCCATCGAACGGCAGGTGTGGGTGAAAGATTACGATTATTCCAAGTCTTCTAAGAAGAAGAAATAGCCATCAGGCGGGCCGCCAGGTCCAGGTCGTCCGGCGTCGTAATCTTGATGTTGATGCGGTCGCCGGCGACGATGTGTACGGCCGTGCCCGCCGCTTCGACCACCGAGGCGTCGTCGGTGAAGGCGGGTGAGAACGGCTGCCGGTACGCCTCCTTCAGCAGGCGGGCGTCGAAAAGCTGAGGCGTCTGCACCAAAACCATCCCGTCGCGGCTCACGGGCGCGGACGTCTCTCCGTCGACCCGCCGCATCGATTCCACCACCGGCACTGCCGGAATCAGCGCCGCATGCTCCTCCGCGGCGGCGAACATCCGCTCCAGCAGCGAGAGGCTCACCAGGGGCCGCACGCCGTCGTGGACGGCTACCACACCATCCTCCTTCACATACTGCAGGGCGTTCTGCACCGAATGAAAACGCGTGATGCCGCCCGACACCAGGGTGTATCGGTCCAGGAAGCCGCTCTGGCGGCAATATTCCTTCCACCAGTCTTTCTGTGCGGCAGGTAGCACCAGGATGAAATCCATCTTCGGATCGAAGGCCTGGAACCGCTCGATGGTGTGCCGCAGGATCGGTTTTCCGCCGATCTCGAGGAATTGTTTCGGCCGGGCGGCGCCCATCCGGACGCCCTGTCCGCCGGCCACGATGACAGCATATCGCTTCATTCGGAAAAAGTCGAAAAAATGATAGACAAAAATAATCAATAATCGCGAGATTATTTCTAAATTTGTTGCTCTGATATAACCGAAAAAAAAGATACCCGATATGTTTTCATTCTTGCAGCAAGAGCTCGCCATTGACCTGGGCACCGCCAACACCGTCATCTTCATGAACGACAAGAAGGTGATCGATGAACCTTCCATCGTCGCCATCGACAAACTCACCGGCAGATGCGCGGCCGTAGGCACCAAGGCCAAGGCCATGCAGGGCAAGGAAAACCAGAACATCAAGACGGTCCGGCCCCTGAAAGACGGCGTGATCGCCGACTTCGACGCTTCCGAAATGATGATCCGCGAATTCGTCAAGATGATCAACCCCAAGCGGTCGTTCTTCTCGCCCAGCCTGCGGATGGTGATCGGCATCCCTTCCGGCTCCACCGAGGTGGAGAAGCGCGCTGTGCGCGACGCCGCTGAGCACTCCGGCGGCCGTGACGTCCAGATGATCTTCGAACCGATGGCCGCCGCCCTCGGCATCGGGCTCGACGTCATCGCCCCGGCCGGCAACATGATCGTCGACATCGGCGGCGGCACCACCGAGGTGGCCGTCATCTCCCTGGGCGGCATCGTGGCCGACGAAAGCATCAAGACCGCCGGCGACGTCTTCACCAGCGAGATCCAGCAGTACATGCGCCAGCAATACAACATCCGCATCGGCGAACCCACCGCAGAGCAGATCAAGATCCATGTCGGCGCCGCCATCTCCGAGCTCGACGAACCGCTTGAGCCCTTCGTCGTGAAAGGCCCGAACCTGATGACCGTCCATCCGGTCGAAGCGCCGGTCACCTACCAGGAGATCGCGCACTGCCTCGACAAGTCGATCGCCAAGATCGAAGCCGCCGTGCTCAACGTGCTGGAGAACACCCCGCCGGAGCTCTACAGCGACATCGTACGCAAAGGCATCTTCCTGACCGGCGGCGGCGCACTGCTGCGCGGCCTCGACCAGCGCCTCTCCAAGAAGATCAACATCCCGTTCCACGTGGCGGAAGACCCGCTCCGCGCGGTGGCCCGGGGTACCCGCATCGCCTTGAAGAACCCCACCTTCCCCTTCCTGATGCGATGAACAACCGCTCCGGTCTCCTTCCGACCCTCACCGCCATCCTCCTTTTCATCGCCCTCGAATCGCTTTCCCTCGTGCTTGTGACGGAAAGCGGCGTCGTGCAGCGGTTTCGGATCATGGGGACCCTTCGGAGCGTACAGGCCTGGGGCTGGACCCGCACCAGCAACGTCAGCCACTTCTTCAACTACCGCACAGAAAACGAACGGCTCGCCGCCGAAAACCTCCAGCTCCATCAGGAGCTTGCCGCCGCACAGGCCGCAGCGCGGGCTGCTGACAGCTTGGAAGTGGCCGTCGGTCCCGACTTCACCTGGATTGGCGCAGGCGTGATCAAGAACACCGTGGACCGGCAGCACAACCACCTGATCCTTGACAAGGGCAGCTGTGAAGGAGTGGAAACAGGCATGGGCGTGGTATCCTCCCGGGGTGTGGTGGGCATCGTCGACGGCGTCAGCCCGCACTACTGTCATGTCGTCTCGCTGCTGGGTGCCGGACAGTCGGTCAGTGCCAAACTCGGCAAAAGCGGTGCCTTCGGGCCCATGTCGTGGCCCGGCCGTGAACCCGGCCTGATGCTCCTCAGCGAGATTCCCGTGCATATCCAGGCCGCCCCCGGCGACACCGTGCTCACCAGCGGCTACTCGACCATCTACCCGCCCGACATCCCCTTGGGCAGCGTCGTCTCATCCCAGGTCAGCAAAGGCTCCTCCCAGGAGCTGACCGTCCGCCTCTTCGAGGAGTTCCGGTCGCTGCACCACGTATATGTCATCCGGAACAACCACCAGCAGGAAATCGAAGCCCTCTATGAATCCTTACCGTAACCTGCTCTACTTTGTGCTTTTGTTCCTGCTGCAGCTGGCCATCAGCGACTACGTGCACCTCGGCCCGTGGGTCACGGTCACCCTGTTTCCGCTGCTGATCGTGCTGCTGCCGCTCTCCTGGTCGCCGCATAAAGTGATGCTCGCCGCCTTCGTTATGGGCCTGGCCCTCGACGTGTTCTCGAACGGCGTGATGGGGCTCAACGCCTTCGCCGCCGTGACGGCTGCCGCCCCCCGGCGGTTCCTCTACCGCACGCTGGTCAACAACGACCGCCAGGACGAGACGGTACTCATGACCCTCCGGCAGGCCGGCTTCATCAAATACTTCAAGTTCCTGCTGGCACTGGCCGCCATCTTCCTGGCCGCCTTCATCCTGCTCGACTGCGCGGGGCTGCGGCCCTTCGGCTTCGTCCTGGGCCGGTTCACCGCCAGCCTCCTCGCCAGCACCGCGCTGTGCCTGGCCCTCTCGCTCCCCGTCCAAAACCACTGATCCATGGACCCCTACAAGAACCGCCGGAGCATCCTCACGTTCGCCATCATCATCATCTTCGGGGTGATGGCCTTCCGGCTCTTCCAGGTCCAGATCCTCGACAAGGAATACCGCGTCACCGCGGAGAACAATGCGCTCAAGTACGAGACCATCTACCCGGCCCGCGGCCGCATCCTCGACCGCAACGGCGAGGTGATCGTCGACAACAAGCTCACTTACGACATCATGGTCACGCCCTACGACGTGCAGCCTTTCGATACGCTGGCCCTCTGCCGGATTTTCAACCTCGATACGGCCTTCGTCAAGGACAAGTTCCGGGAATACCGCCTCTACCGGCGGCGCATCGGCTACCAGAGCCTCGTCTTCAAGCGCCAGGTGACCAGCGAGCAGTACAACATGTTCATCGAGAAGAGCTTCCTCTTCCCCGGCTTCTCGGGCATCCGCCGCACCTCTCGCGCTTACCCGTACGCGGGCGGCGGCAACCTGTTTGGCTACATCTCCGAGGTCGACGCCGCATACATCAAGGATCACCCCGAGTACAAAAGCGGCGACTATGTGGGCAAGACCGGCATGGAGGAGGCCTACGAGCCGCTGCTGCGCGGGGAGAAGGGCTACAACATCTACCTGCGCGACGCCCATAACCGCATCAAGGAGCGCTACATGGAGGGCCAGTACGACAAGGAGGCGGTGGCCGGCATCGATGTGACCACCACCATCGACGGGCCGCTGCAGGCATACGGGGAGCAGCTGATGAAGAACAAAGTCGGTTCGCTGGTGGCCATCGAGCCCGCCACGGGAGAGATCCTCACCATGGTCTCGAGTCCCGGCATCGACGTGGAGGTGCTCTCCGACATCAGCAAGCACTACAAGGAGATCGTAAACGATCCCTACAAGCCTATGTTCAACCGCGCCGTGATGTCGCCGCAGCCGCCGGGCAGCGTTTTCAAGTTGGTCAACGGCCTGATCGGCCTGCAGGAGGGCGTCCTCACGCCCAATACACTGTACGGCTGCAACCACGGCTACGTGGTGGGCAACCTGCGCGTGGGCTGCCATGGGCACGTCAGCCCCATCAACCTGTACCAGTCCATCATGATGTCGTGCAACGCGTACTACTGCTACGTGTTCCGCTCCATCCTCGACAACCCGAAATACGGCTCAGTGCGGGAGGGCTTCGAGAAATGGAAGGAATACACGTCCAGCTTTGGTTTCGGACGCAAGCTCGACACCGACATCCCCGGCGAAAAGGCCGGCACCATGCCTACCGCCGAACGTTACGACCGCATCCACGGGAAGGACCGCTGGCGGTCGCTCTCCATCATCTCGCTGTCGATCGGGCAGGGCGAGATCGGCTGTACGCCGCTCCACCTGGCCAACCTGGCCGCCACCATCGCCAACCGGGGCTGGTTCTACACGCCGCACATGCAGAAGGACACCCCGGAACATCCCATCGACGACCGTTTCAAGGAACGCCACTACACGATGGTCGACACCACCCATTTCGCGGACATCGTCCAGGGCATGGAACTGGCCATCAACTACACGGGCGGCGGCGCCACCGCCACCATCGCCCGCATCCCGGGCGTCATCGCCTGCGGCAAGACCGGCACCGCCCAGAACCCGCACGGCGACGACCACTCCGTCTTCATCACCTTCGCGCCCAAGGACGACCCGAAAATCGCCGTGGTGGCCTATGTGGAGAACGGCGGTTTCGGCGCCACCTGGGCCGCGCCCATCGCCTCGCTGCTGGTGGAACGCTACCTTAACGGCGAGATTGCGCCGGAACGCAAGGCCCTGGAACAGCGGGTCTTCGACGGCAATCTGCTCTACAAAGTAAAAGTCAGGAGATAAGCCGTGGAACAGGTCTCATACAAAAAAATCGACTGGGTGATCGCGGGCCTCTGGCTGGTGCTGGTGATTTTCGGCTGGATGAACATCTACTCGTCGTCTGTCTCCGAAGAAGGCTTCGTCTTCAGTTTCAAGGAAAAATACATCATGGACCTGGTCTGGGTGGCCACCGCCCTGGCGCTCGGCATCCTGATCTTGTTCGTGATCCCGTCGAAGATCTATCCGGCCATCGCCTGGCCCTTCTACCTGCTGATGGTCGTGCTGCTGGTAGCCGTCGCCTTTGTGGGCGTGGAGGTCAACGGCTCGAAATCGTGGTTCGCCCTGGGGCCGTTCCGGCTCCAGCCGGCCGAGTTCTCGAAAATCGCCACTTCCCTGCTCCTGGCCCAGATCATGAGCAAGTACGACTTCCGGTTCAGCCGCTGGACCGATGCGCTGCGCGTCATCCTGGTGCTGGCGTTGCCCATCCTGGCCATCCTGCTGGAGAAGGAGACGGGATCGGCGCTGGTCTACCTGGGCTACCTGCTGGTCTGCTATCGCGAGGGCATGACCGGCTGGCTCCTGGTCGTGGGTCTGGTAACCATCCTGCTGTTCATCGTGACGCTGGTCTTCTCCCCCTTCGTCGCCATTCTTGTGTTGATGGGACTGGTGGGGGTGACTGCCAGTTTCTATACGCGCAAGCCGATCCGGGGCTGCCACCTGACCGCGGCCGTCATCCTCTTATGCGCCTTCCTGCCCCGGCTCATGCGGGTGGAGAAATTCGCCTTCCTGGGCCGTTTCGAACCGGAGGTATGGCTTGCGCTGCTTACAGGCGCAGCGGCGCTGGTCCTTGCGCTGGTCTGGTGGATCCACCGCCAGAAGCGTCTGCGCAACCTGATGCTGGGATTCCTGGCGGGCCTCGTGGTGATCTTCTCCGTGGAATTCGTGTTCGAACATGTGCTCAAGGAGCACCAGCGCGCCCGCATCGAGGTGCTGCTGGGCATCAAGGAGGATCCCATGGGCGTGGGCTACAACGTCCACCAGTCGCTGGTAGCCATCGGTTCGGGCGGCCTGCTCGGCAAGGGCTTCCGCGGCGGCACGCAGACCCGCTTCGACTTCGTGCCCGAGCAGAGCACCGATTTCATCTTCTGCACCATCGGCGAGGAGTGGGGCCTGCTGGGCACTTTCGCCGTGCTGGCACTCTACCTCACGCTGATCCTGCGCCTGATCCAGTCTGCCGAAAAGCAGAAAGATGCCTTTGCCCGCATCTATGGCTGGTGCGTGGCGGTCTGCCTGCTGATGCACGTGACCATCAACATCTGCATGACCATCGGCCTGATGCCCGTCATCGGCATCCCGCTGCCGCTGCTCAGCTACGGCGGCTCGTCGCTCTGGGCCTTCACCATCCTGATCTTCATCTATCTGAGATTGGACCTCGACCAGTGGAGATACCAATGAAATATTTCTTAAATTTGTAGATTGTTTGCGAAATCACATCATAACACCATAACACACCATGCCGCTTTCATTCGTTGACAGACACAATGGCCCGAGGCCTTCCCAGGAGAAGGAGATGCTCGCGGCCCTCGGCGTATCGTCGCTCGAGGAGCTGATCGGCCAGACCGTTCCGAAAGATATCCTGTTGAAAGAACCGCTCCGGCTCGACCCGGCCCTCAGCGAGCACGACTACCTGGCCCGCCTGAAAGCCATCGCCGCGAAAAACAAGAACCTGCGCTCCCTCATCGGACTGGGATTCTACGGCACCGCCTCCCCGGCCGTGATCACCCGCAACGTGTTCGAGAACCCGTGCTGGTACACCTCCTACACGCCGTACCAGGCCGAGATCTCGCAGGGCCGCCTCGAGGCGCTCATCAATTTCCAGACGATGATCTCCTCGCTCACGGGTTTCCCGCTAGCCAACTGCTCGATGCTCGACGATGCCACCGCCGCCGCTGAGGCCATGCGCATGATGTTCGAACTGCGTCCGCGCGACGCCGTGAAGGCTGGCAAGAATGTGGTCTTCGTCGACCAGGACATCTTCCCGCAGGTCCTCTCCGTGCTCCGCACCCGCGCCGCCGGCCTGGGTATCGAGATCCATGTGGGATCGTACGCGGACTATGCGTTTGAAGACAAGTGCTACGGCGCGCTTGTGCAGTATCCGGCCGCCGACGGCGCCGTGCGCGACTACGCCGCCTTCTGCGAGAAGGCCCACGCCGCCGGGTGCCTGGTGGCCGCCTGGTGCGACCTGCTGGCCCTCGCACTGCTGAAGGAGCCCGCTGCCTGGGGCGCCGACATCGCCTGCGGCACTGCCCAGCGCTTCGGCCTGCCCATGGGCTTCGGCGGCCCGACCGCCGGCTGGATGGCCTGCGCCGACAAGTACAAACGCAACCTCCCGGGCCGCATCATCGGCATCTCGGTGGGCCGCCTCGGCGAACGCGCCGTCCGCCTTGCCCTCCAGACCCGCGAGCAGCACATCAAACGCGAGAAAGCCACTTCCAATATCTGCACCGCCACGGCCCTGATGGCCACCATGACCGGCATGTTCGCCGTGTGGCACGGCCCGAAAGGCATCACCGAGATCGCCATGAACGCCTACGGCTATGCGCACACCGTGGCTGCCAAACTCCGTGAAGCCGGCTATACGCTCGCCACCGAGCACTTCTTCGACACCATCCGCGTGATGGACGTCGACGCCAAGGTCATCCGCGAAAAGGCCCTCGCCATGGGCTTCAACTTCTATTATCCGGACAACCGCACCGTGCAGATCTCCTTCGACGAGCTCTCCACCAAAGTCGAGGCCCAGGCCATCGCCCAGGTGTTCGGCTGCCCCGCCGGCGCCCGCGTGGACAACACCCCGGCCTTCATGCGCCGCGAGACGCCCATCCTCACACAACCGGTGTTCAACACCTACCACTCCGAAACCGAGATGATGCGCTACATCAAGATGCTGGAGCGCAAGGACATCTCGCTGGCACACTCCATGATTCCGCTGGGCAGCTGCACCATGAAGCTCAACGCCGCCGTGGAGATGCTCCCGCTCAGCTGGAGCGAATTCGGCAACCTGCACCCGTACGCGCCCGCCGACCAGTCGGAGGGCACGCTGCAGCTCATCCATGAGCTGGAGCACGACCTGGCCGTCATCACGGGCTTCGACGGCTGCTCCCTGCAGCCCAACAGCGGCGCGGCCGGCGAATATGCGGGCCTTATGACCATCCGCCGCTACCTGAACGCCAATGGAGGCGCCGCCCGCCGCGTGATGATCATCCCGACCTCGGCGCACGGCACCAACCCCGCTTCCGCCGCCATGGCCGGCTTCGACATCGCGCTGGTCGGCTGCGACGAGCACGGCAACATCAACGTCGAGGAACTGGCCCAGAAAGCCGCCGAGGCCGGCGACCTGCTGGCCGGCATGATGATCACCTACCCGTCCACGCACGGCGTGTTCGAGGTGCGCATCCGCGAGATCGTCGACATCATCCACCGCCACGGCGGCCTCCTCTACATGGACGGCGCCAACATGAATGCCCAGGTGGGTCTCACGAATCCGGGCTACATCGGCGCGGACGTGTGCCACCTCAACCTCCACAAGACCTTCGCCATGCCGCACGGCGGCGGCGGTCCGGGCGTCGGCCCCATCTGCTGCACCGCAGCCCTGAAACCGTACCTGCCGGGACATCCGGTGGTCGGTGCCTGCGGCGGCGCGGGCATGGATGCCGTCAGCGCGGCACCGTACGGCAGCCCGCTGCTCCTACCCATCACCCACGCCTACATCAAGATGCTGGGCGCCGAGGGGCTGCGCAAGGTCACGGAAATCGCAATCCTCAACGCCAACTACATGTCGGCCAAGCTCCTGCCGGAACTCGGTACGCTCTACACCGGCGCCACGGGCCGCGTTGCGCATGAGTGCATCATCGACCTGCGGCACTTCAAGGCCACCTATGGCGTCGATGCCACCGACGTGGCCAAGCGCCTCATGGACTTCGGCTTCCATGCGCCTACGCTGTCGTTCCCTGTCCACGAAACCCTGATGATCGAGCCTACCGAAAGCGAACCGCTCAGCGAACTCGACCGCTTCGTGGAGACCCTCAAGACCATCGTGGCCGAATGCGAGGCCATCAAGGCCGGCACCCTCGACGCCGAGGACAACCCGGTGAAGATGGCGCCGCACACCGAGGCCGAGGTCTGCGCTGACGAGTGGAAGCACCCATACAGCCGCACCCAGGCTGCCTTCCCGCTGGAATGGATCCACGAGAAGAAACTCTGGCCGGCCGTCAGCCGCGTCGACAACGGCTACGGCGACCGAAACCTTGTGACGGTGGTAGAATAAACGCTGCCGATGTCCCAAACGGGGA
>Ga0265301_10006724_pt1 | contig 10914 bp, 7 predicted proteins | sample AusTroGonzalo_MG_2_FD_193488 | JGI IMG/M metagenome (GOLD analysis project Ga0265301, IMG submission 193488) | Bovine rumen microbial communities from tropical cattle in Woodstock, Queensland, Australia - Gonzalo_04 | ecosystem: Host-associated > Mammals > Digestive system > Stomach > Rumen ...
CGGTACGCCTAACCGTGGTTCAGAGTTCCACTATGACTCATGGCGCGTTCCAATGAACATTGCAATGGACTTTACATGGTATCATAAGGATGCTGAATGGCAGACCGAGTATGCAAATAAGTTCCAGAAAGCTATCCTGGGCCGCTATGGCATAACCGAGTTCCCCGATCAGTTTGCCCTGAACGGTGATGTATCGGCACGTCCCATGGGCGGCGGCCGCTGGCGTCCAAACCTGCGTCACTCAATAGGCTTTGTAGGCACCATGGCCACCACAGCCCTTATGTGTGACAGCGAGTACAACCAGGAGTTGGTAAAGCACATGTTCTCACTCAAGCATGAGCCATATGAGGACGGATATTACGACATTTATTATGACGGACTCATTTACCTTTTCTCTCTGCTTCACCTGAGCGGAAACTATCGCATGTCCTGGTAAGAACAAGTCATAAAAATACTTACAAAAAGGGGTATTCTCATTGGAAAGGTGAGAATGCCCCTTTTAATTTAACACCTGTTTTACAGCAAAAAAACGCTCTACAGCATACTATTATAAATAAAAATGGTTATCTTTACGCGCCGAACCAACTAAATTGTGACTAAAATAATTAATAACCAACTAATATGAACTTACTTAACCAAAAAAATCCACTCGGTAAGCTTGTGCTGACCATTGCCGTTGCGGCTGCAGCCGGAGCGGTTCAGATTTCTTGCAGTGATGTATGGAGTGAACAGCATCCTGGAAACTACTACATCAACTCAGGAGAAACCCTTGCTTCATTTCTTGAAGGCCATCCCTCAGGTGAATTCTCAAAGTTTGTGTATATCTTGAAGGAAGCCAATATTTGGGGTGAAATGAAAACTTATGGAGAGCACACATGTTTTGCTCCCACCAATGATGCTATTGAAACGTATCTTGCAGAAAGAAGAAATGAGGCTATGAATATGCCTGATGGCAAGATAAAAGACTCTCTTCTGGCCGCTTTCGCCAGTGTAGAAAGCCTTCCCTATAAGGCATGTGACACGATAGCAAAAACACACCTTTGCACCAGAACATTCTACTGCGCAGATATGGGTGGTGACGGTGCTTTCCCTTACCCAAACATGCTGGACCGTTTCCTTTCATACTACTCATATGAGGATACCATATGGAAAGATGAGAACGGAAACAATCTTAAGAACGCTGCCGGAAGAGACACTTTCCGTATCAAGGTTGCATACCGCGTGAACCAGGAGTCAAAGATTATAGAGGATGATGACTCAGTCCAGAACGGTGTAGTTCACATCATTGATAAGGTGTTGCGTCCAAGTAACAAGTTCCTGAACGGACTTATCAAAGAGAACCCGAAAATCGGAATCTTTACTGCAGCAATCTATGCAACTTCACTCAATGACACATTAAGCCAGTTTGAGGACCCCAAGTACGTAGTCGTATCTTATGACTCTACCGTAACCTGTTACCAGCAGACTCCCGATATGTGCAGCGTCATCTATTCAACAGCCTATGAAGAGAATGAGCACGCCGTATTCCCGGAGAAACGCCAGTTCAAATACACTCTGTTTGCTGTACCAGACTCAATCCTTATTGAAAAGTACAACATTCACAACCTTGACGAACTCCGTGCGTGGGTAGATGCCAACTCAGGTTATAGCGGCGCAGGATTACCTGATAATTCAAGAGAAAGTGCTCTCAACCAGTTCATGTCTTATCACATCCTGCCTATGATGTTTACATACGATCAGTTCAACACATCACAGCAAAAGATCATAGATCACCGTACAAAACTTGATGAGTTGGATGTTGAAGATTTCTATGAGACACTGTTGCCCCACTCACTGATGCGTATCAGTTCTGCTTACAGTGTAGCCAGCAAAGCAAGCGTAACCAAGGACCGTATTGGAATATTCATCAACCGTAAGGGAACTGAGAAACTCAGAGACCAGGGTGAGCCTTTCGTACCGGGAGTCCGCATCAATGACTTGGCCAGCAGAAAGGATATCAAGTCAAGCGCCCTGAACGGTATCTACTATTACATAGACACACTGCTGCTTTACAATCAGGATACCAGAAATGCCCTTGACACCAGAATCAGGGTTATGTCAAGTACCCTTTCTCCTGACTTTATCAACAGCGGCGCACGTGGTCGTCTTTCATCAAGTGCAGGTGATAATGACTGCTATACAACCGGCTTTAAGCGCGGTTACTGCAAGAACTTTGACTGGACACTGGAGACCGAGTTCTATGTTCGCTACCGTAACGCAACATTCGGCACACTCTATGGTGATGAGATAACCGTAAAGAACGTATATGACATCAACTACCGCCTGCCTTCTGTACCTAATGCCGGAACATATGAAGTTCGCGTTTGGAACAACTCTCTCGGCACAAGTAGCAAGAATGACCGCGGTATGGCTATCTTCTACATACGTGAGGGAGCCGATGGAGAGTGGGAGCCTTGCACAACTCCTCTTGACATGCGTCTGGCTGGATCTAACCCAAGAGTTGGTTGGGTACAGTATAAATCAGACTCTGACTCACTCATGATTGACAGAACCATGCATAATAACGGTTACATGAAGGCTCCTGATATCTACGACAACATCAATGACAGTGAGAACTGCTACAGAATGATTGTTGCAAAACAGTTCATGAAACCGGATACAGATTACTATCTGAGAATGCGTCAGGTTCTTGCCGCAGGTGTTATGCCGTTCAGCTTTATTGAGTTGGCTTCAAAGAGCATCTATGATGCTGAAACACCAGAGGACAGACACTGATCCCAAGTGATACAAAAAAGAAAGGAGTCCATTCGGGCTCCTTTCTTTTTTATCTACTTATAATCTCATTCCATATATACCTTTTCTGTAGAAACCGTACCGTCCTCATATATATACTTTACAATATTCAGACCTTTATAAGGATTGTCCGATGCAACGCCGGCCGTATTATAATAGATTATATTCTTTATCTCAACCATGTCACTCTCAGATGATTCAACACCGCTTACACCGCCTATAGCCTCAATATAAAAGGATGTAACCATATCATCAGGGGTATAACTTACAGTACTGCCCCATAATGTGGATTTGCGCTCCACGCCGTTAACGGTTTCCGTAAGGTTCCATCCCATAATCTCATATCCATTCCTTGTATGTTTGCCTTCAAATACATACTCCCTATCAGTATATAGAGAACCGTTGAACTTGGCCTCAGTAAGAGGTACGCCGTTAATCGTTACCCTGTAATACTTGCAATCCATCTTCCTGACATTGGTATTTACCTTGACCGGAATAATATTACCAAGTCCGAAACGCTCTTGCAGTTGTGATAACATGGCCGGTATTCTTGCTGCACCCCATTTCTTCATTGACTCAACCTCATTATTCCAGTTCTTGCTCATGCCATCCTTAAAATAGGGTTGCTCTCCGGCCATCTGGTCATGGGCCCAGTTTATCCAGTAATTCATATTGGTTGAAGTCAGGAAATCACCCATATAGACAGAAAGACGGTCTATGAACATATCCCTGTATTCAGGAACATAGTTTATCAGGTTCCTGAAAGTAGCAGTACTTATGGCTGAATTGTGTTCCTTGTCACTGGTAATGTTATTCGGCTCACGGAGAATCCACTTGAGGTATTCGCCGTTTGCAGGACAGAATCCATAAAGGTTGAAAGCACGGTCCACATCCTTGAGTATCCATCTCCAGCGACCCTCAGGAGTGTTGGGCTTCCATACAACCATATTATTGGCCGGAAAATCAGTATTCCCAAAGAAAATATGGCAGATCATTGCATTCGTATATTCAACAATATCCATACGTTCCTCATACTGTTCAAACGTATGGTGGTTTATTGAATCTATGCACCAGTCAAAGAATTCAGAATAGTCATCATAATTACCCTCCTTAAGTTCTCCTCTGGGCTGCTTTGAGGTAATCTCAACAAGGGTAATGTCTTCAAGGCCATCATAATGGGTCCAGATATTGTCCTCATTGCCACGTTCACGGATATTTATCAAACCCTTGTATTCAGTATTGATATAGTATATTGCAGGCTGGTAACCCTGCCAGTCAACATCAGTATATGTACCCATCATTATCTGGGCAATACCGTCACGCATATAAGAGTAACCATTGTCATTTCCACTGGCACGCAAGCCCAATGAAGGAACACCTGTTATACCCTTACGAGTATTTTTCCAGAAATTGTAATCAAACGTATCAGAACCGTCAAACCTGTTGTTTGCATAAACTATAACAGACTTAAGCGTATTTATTCTGGTGTATGCTCCCCCCACTCTGATCTCACACAACCTTGTCATTCTGGGCTCTCCACCAGACTCACTGAAATAGTGAAAAAAGGCAGGCCGACGCCAGTTTTTCATAAGAGAGCGGTCATGGGCTTCAGAATCATTCTTAGGCTGATTCTCAAAAATACCATACTCCTCACTATACAGATCCTCCGGATTTACAGAGAGAGCAACCGTTGGAATTGACAGTTTACGGCCGTGCAGGATATATAAATGCGGAACAGCACGAGGAGTAATATAACCCTCCATAAAAAGTGAAGCCTTGATCTGGGTATTCGTCCTGATGAACAGACCTTTATATGCAGATTGTTCAAGAATGGGAGAATCAATGGTAGGCTCTGTACCGTTCAGAGTGTAATGACACACCACTCCATCAGGCACAGGATCGCCGTTGGAACATATCTCAGTACCTTCACTCATATACCTTACCTGCAAGGCAGAACCGTACTGCCCCTCTGCCTGTTGGGCATCGGTGCTGATATAACCCGAAGGTGTAAGGTACGGCTGTGGCAAAATTGCTATTGCCAAGCCTCCGTCATTTGGCTCTCCCTTTGTAACCTTAAGTTCATAGCCGAGAGAGTCCGCACCGTCAGAAAGACGTCCGTAAGCGACATCAGGAACCACCATTGCAGGTAATTCAACCGAGTCAGACTTTTCCTTGTCGGGACTAAATAGATAGAGGTAACTGATTGTATCAGTAGTTATCCTGAAATCGGTGTGAACCTCAACCTTTCCGTCAGCCATTACAACAGTATCAGATTTGTCACAATACACAACTAAATAACCGTTGGCAGGAATCTCCACGTCGGGCAGTTCATAGCCTTTCTTGTACTTGGACTTTTTGCCTATGCGCCAATCCTTGAGTGAGACAGCATCCTGTCCGGGATTATATAACTCGACCCAACCGTCGGGATATTCCATAAGCAAATCCAGTTCTCTTGTTCCATGTGTTGACTGCATAACCTCATTTATTATGAGTTTATGCCAACAACTGTCAGGAGTGGCATTACATACATTCCACAAGCCTGCAAAAGCCATTGAAAGCAATGCAGTAGCAATCTTAAGAATCTTATTCATATGTTTATTGAAAGAATGCCCAAAGTTAGGCAAAAACGTGCAATAGGGGCAAAGAAAAGGGATGATTTGCATCACCCCTTTACTGTATGTTTGTATTGATTATCTTGTTCTTCCTGGAGGGAAAGTTCCTTGATTCCAATTGTTTCCCGGCATGGTAAAAGGCCTTGTAGAGTTAGAGCCGGGAGTAGAAGAACCTGGATTAATACCGGGATATGAACCATACGGATAAGAACCGCGATTCTCCTCATAACGCTTACGTCTCTCCTCATAACGCTTTATCGTAGCAGAATCAGGTCTCTGCCAGTTTCTCCAGTAGTTCTCCCACCACTGCTGTTGCTGAGCATCGGCCTTCTGCATTTCATGCTGACGGAGCCTCTGATAATCAAATATATGTGGCTGCATCATGAACTGAGGATTCATCTGGTTCCACTGACCCATCATACGGGACTGGCGCTCTGTATTCTGCCTGTTCTCATCAGACCAACGGCTCCAGATTTTCTGTCCAAGTTCAAACTGGGCCATAGCAACTTTCTGGCGGGTAGAATCCGGCAAAGCCTTTTCAAGCTTTTCCATATAATCCCTGTTGACCTCAGACCAACGCCTGATATACTCACGTGATTCAGGCTTAAGTTCACGGTTCAGTTTTGCCAACTCCTCATTATGCTCAATGTAAATCTTAGCGAACTTCTGATACTCTTTCTTGGTCAGATTGGCACTTTCCTTTATGAAACGAAGTGACGCATTGATCATCTGTTCATCCCTATCCTCTGTCTGAGAGCAGACCGGCAAGGACAAACCGAGCAGAATAACCAATGCAGTCAACAACCTTTTCATAAAATCAATTGCCGTAGTAGTTGCTCATCATTGAGTAAACGCCAAGCTCTTCGGCAGACATTGTCTGGAACACCTCATCAACGCTGGCACACTGTGAAATGCTCTCATAGTCAGGAATATCAAACCTGGCTGAACCGAACGGATGCAACAGCAGCAAAGCGACTGCGGCTGCACTTGCAGCACCGGCAAACATGGCAATGAACTTGCGTTCCTTGCGCTGTTTACGCTGCTTTCCAATCTGGGACACAACACGCTCTGTCATGTCATCCAGGAAATGCTCAGGCATTCTGTAAGGCATTTCCCTACTCAAACTTTCCAGATCAAACTCTTTCATAACTGATGTTCTAATATATAATCCTTTATCTTTTGTACTGCGTAGTGATAATTGGTTTTAAGCGTATTTACGCTGTCTCCCACTATCTGATGAATCTCCTCATAACTCTTGTCGTCATAATAACGCAAGTTAAATACCATCTTCTGTTTGGCAGGCAGTAATGCTATTGCCTCTTGTAGCAGAACCAGAGTCTCATCTGCATTGGGGCTTACCTCTTCACGGACACTGTCCTTAAGTGAATCTCCCAGATCATCAACTGAGAGTGTAAATCCAGCCCTGTTCTTTAAGAGTTTAAGACTCTCATTCGTTGCTATCTTGTAGAGCCAGGATGAAAGCGGAAACTCATTTGAATAAGTACTGCGGTACTTGTAAACGTTAATCATAGTCTCCTGCAAACAATCCTCAGCATCATCATGCGCCACTACCATTCTGCGTATGTGCCAGTACAACTGCTCACCATACTTCTGCATAATAAGGCGCACCGCCTGTTCTACGTGATTGTCATCACACAGCATACGGGCAATGGATTCATCGCTCACTGAAAGGGATCCTTGACTCTGCATACTGTCATTCTAATCACGCTTCATTCCTAATATATAGGAATGTCACAAAAGTTAAATAATTATGCTTTTTTAACGTTGGCCCACGTCAATAAACTGCTTGACGGAAGTAGTCAAAGTCCGCATACCCTCCAGCCTGCTGTGTGCCAAAGCTGTACAAACCGGTCCTGTAACCGGTAAAGTAATCCAGACTGAAAGACATCTGGAGCACAGCATCAACATCCTGCCAGTTCTTACCGTCAAGAGAATAACTCATGAACGCCTGGTCAGCACGCTCGCCATCGGCCTGTGGAGTAAATACATAACGGATCTTTAACCAAACCTTATCCTGGTCAAGAGGGATACGCAGTGCTTCAGTATCAGGACTTGGCTGTTCTGCGCCTTGAACCTGTGGTCCGCGACGACGACCCATATTGCGGTGAGTCATTGCTACAAGACTCTTCTTGCCGTCAGTCGCAACCTCAACGCCTATTGTGCAATAATTGCTCTGGAATGCAATGATACCGGCCTTGTCACCGGGTTTCATTCCGCTTGCATCCATCAGCACCTCGCTATAGCAACGGGGGCCAACAGTACGCTGAGTAAGAGTATTGCGGGCATTCATCACGTTAGTGGCAATCTGACCGGTTTTAAGACGCAGCCAACCCTTGCGCTCGGTAACAGACCATGCTGCATTGTCGGGCTTGTGGTTCCACTGCCATACCAGGTCAAGTTCATTCTTCTTGTAGTTGAACTCATCATTATCCCAGGTGTGGTTCTTGCCACTCTCCGGCAGGTTTACGGTAAACTGCTTTACAGGTTTGGTCTCATCGCCAAGTATCGGCCAACCGTCAACCCATTTCATAGGCTGAAGCGTAGGAATACGGCCCACGGCACCATGATCCTGGAACATGATAGCATACCAGTCACCGTTCTGGGTCTCTATGATTCCACCTTGAGCCACACCATCACCACGGCCGTCAAACGCACCACTCAGTATGGTCTTGCTCTCATATGGTCCGAACAGGTTCTTTGAGCGCCAGCAGGTCTCTGTACGTACACCGCCACTTGGCCAGTCAATGTCAAGGACATAATAATACTCACCGATGTGATAGATATGGGCACCCTCGGCACGCAGGTTGTAACCCTGACGCGGAGAATCTATGATGATTTTCTCCTCGGCACCTGCCTTGATGGCAGAGCCGTCGGGCTCAAGCTCTATGATACGGATTTCGCCGTTGCCCCATACCACATACAGATGCCCATCCTCAAAGAGCATGCTTGCATCGTGGAACGGACGGTCTATCACAAAACGGTCCCAGTTACTCTTGGTAATGTCCTTGGTGTGGTAGATATAGGTCTTGTTCTGGTCATTGGCTATGAACAGGGCGTAATATGTACCGTTCACATAACGGAGTGATGTAGCCCACTGGCCTTTTCCATATGCATTACGGCCGTTACGCAGGTTATAGACATCATCATCTTCAAGATAGTCATACACATAACTCAACAATTCCCAATGAACCAGATCCTTGGAGTGCATTATGGGAGCACCCGGGCAGAAATACATGGTAGTACTTACCATATAATAGTCATTACCCACACGGATCCAGTCATTATCGGGAATGTCAGTATATGTCAGCGGGTTGACACACTCTGTGGTCTTGTTTCCCGCAGTACAGCCTGACCATGCCATGGTAAGCATGGTCAGTACAGATATCAGAATAGTCTTAAGTTTCATGTCACAATATTTGGAAAAAGTCTGATCAATTGAATGTAAGCCAGTCAACCTGGATCTTACCATCGGTTATCATGCGTACCTTAAGGTTGTGAGTACCCTTGGCTGCACCCTTGACAGGAGCGTCAACGGTAACGAACTGACGGTCAGCAGGAATCTCAACGGTTGAGATAACCTTGTCACCCTGCAGGATCTCCAGTTTTCCGGCCGATGGAGCAACGACCTTTACAGTAACCTTCTTGGGAGCCTTCTTGAAATTAACAGTGTTGTACTGTGCCCAGGCACCCTTTTCATAGAATACGGTCTTCCAGCCTGCAAAATAGTTGCTAGGCTCCAGGTAAGCGATTGAGTCACCGCTCTGGCTAAGTGCAGTGTAACGGTCAAGCTGGATCTGGGTATCTGACTGGGTAACACCTATACCGCGCAGGGTAGGCTTAACCATCTTGATTTCACCCTTCTCATCATCAAAGAATATGCTGTCAGCGCAAACTGAACGGTTCTTGTCAAATTCAGGTGAGAACTCATTGTGATGGTAGAACAGATAGGTCTGGCCCTTGAACTCAATGATTGAGTGGTGGTTGGTCCAGCACTTATTGGCATGCTCCTCAAAGAAAACGCCCTTGAACTCGTACGGGCCAAAGATATTATCGGCAACGCAATATGCCAGAACCTCCTCTACGTCACGAGCCCATGGGAAAGTCATATAGTACTTGCCGCCATGCTTGTAAAGGTACGGACCTTCAACAAGACCCTTGGTGGGAACGCCCTCTACGCGATGACGGTCAGCGGGATCTGTTGATACTGATTTCCAGTCAGGATTGAGTTTTGTGATGGTGATACCCGGCATAACCAGATAAGCTGTGCCGTCATCATCAACAAATATACATGGATCGATACCACCTACACCCTCAATAGGACTCTCCTCAGGAGTATAAGGACCCTCAGGATAATCAGATGTGCATATACCTACACGGTTACCGCCCATTCCACGACGACCGTTTGCACTGGGCTGCGGTTTTGCACCTGCGGGGAAGAAGAAATAATACTTGCCGTTTGTAGGATTCTGCTTGCAGTCAGGAGCCCACATTGAATAACCCTTCTCATTTACCCAGGGAGCGCTCCACTGGTCAACAATCATACCATGGTCTGTCCAATCCGTAAGGTTGGCCGATGAGAATACGTGATAATCAGCCATACAGAACCAGTCCTTACGGGCATACTCTGCGGGAGCCTTGATGTCATGTGACGGAAAGACATACACGCGGTCACCTACGACAAGGGCAGAAGGATCGGCCGAGAATTGGTCGCGGATAATAGGATTCTGAGCCTGTGCGGCAATGCCGGCCAGCATAAGTGCTGCCAAAACAGTAAATCTTGCTTTCATTGATAATTATAATGAGGTTAATAATATGCGCATAAAGTGATTTCAAAGATATTGCATTTTTGGCTAATACGTACTATCCATGGCCTTAAAAAGTAATAATCAGAGGCATAAAAGGAACCGGCGGAGGACTTTAGGGGTCCCCCGCCGGTAAAAAACAGTTTAATCAATTAATCACTTGATCATCTCTATCTCAGAAACTGACTCGCCGTTGCTCAGGATAGAACGCTTGATAACGATCTCACCTACCTTAGGAGCGTCAATCTGGATACCGCCCAGGCTGAAGTACTGAACGCCAATCTCATCGGCTACAGGAGCGTCAGCGAACAGGATCAGGGCATCAACCTTCTGTTTTTGGGCATTATAGTCTGCAGAATAGTCATGATTCTTGTCATAACCGCTCAACAGGAGCTTAAAGTATCTTATATCAAGTTCCTTGCTGCTTGTTGAAGAGATCTTGTAATCTGCATTGACATTAAGCGTGCCATTTACAAGGAGAGAATCCACCCCTGCATCCTTGTAACTTACGCTGGCAATCTTGTTCTCAAGGCTGGCATCACCAGATGTTGCAGTCAAAGTGATAGAGTTGCCGGAGGAGCCGTTTGACACATTAGCGCCAACCCAATAGTATCCATAAGGCAGGCCTGATATCTCACCCTTAATGGAGTTCTTTGCACCAGCGCTGGAGCAGATAAGGCCACCCA
>Ga0265301_10006725_pt1 | contig 10912 bp, 10 predicted proteins | sample AusTroGonzalo_MG_2_FD_193488 | JGI IMG/M metagenome (GOLD analysis project Ga0265301, IMG submission 193488) | Bovine rumen microbial communities from tropical cattle in Woodstock, Queensland, Australia - Gonzalo_04 | ecosystem: Host-associated > Mammals > Digestive system > Stomach > Rumen ...
GCCGGCGTACCTCGGCGAAGCAGACTGCGTGCCTAATAACTGCTGGGGACAAAAAGAAAACGAAGCCGAGACAGTAGGCGGTCCTTGGGAATTCTCCATCGCCGGTCATACCGATCATGCCCTATGGCAGAACCTGGTGATGAACTCCGAAGCACTCGACCATGTTTATACCTGCGATAAAGGTTACCGCATCACTAACTCTACCGCGCAGTACCACATTGGTGCAGATTGGGGTGGGTATGATGATCGCGACATGTTCCGTTCCAAGACCGGAGCTATTGACATTGCAGGCGGTAACGATGCGGTCGTGGCTTGGGAATACAAACGGACTTCCGACCACGGTGCTATCGTCTGCATCGGTTCAGGATGTTATGACTGGTACTCCGTCGCAGGGGATGCCGGCACGGGATACTACCATGCGAACATCGCCAAGATCACAGAAAACGCAATTAACTATTTGAAAGGAGAATAATTATGACAACGATTAATAATATGAAGGCAGTTTTGTCCTTACTCCTTATTCCTTGTTCCTTGTTCCTGTCCAGTTGCGAACAATCGTTTACGCCGGAACAAAAAGACTGGGATGGTACGACTAAGTACTACGCTTCTTCAGACGAGAAGCAATCGACTACCTATTACAAACCCATTGCGGGCTTTGTAGGAGACCCGATGCCGTTCTTCGACCCGGTCAACAAGGATTTCAAAGTGCTCTATCTTCAGGAGTTCCGTCCGAACATGGTCGGTACATACCATCCCTTCTGGGGCGTGTCAACCAAAGATGCTGCGAACTACACATCGCTTAACGAAGTGCTGCCGACCGGTAGTATAGCCGAAGCGGATGCAGCTCTCGGAACAGGTTGCGTAGTCTATAACGAAGCAGACAAACTCTACTACATCTTCTACACAGCGAACCGTCACTTGCCGAAAGCTGGTGAAGATGCACAAATTGTCATGATGGCTACTTCGCCGGATTTCAAAACATGGACCAAAGACCCGCTTTTCCGTCTACGTGGTGTAGAGTACGCATACAGCTCTACCGACTTCCGTGACCCGATGGTGTTCTTCAATGACGAAGATAACCTTTGGCACATGATCGTGGCTACCAAAGTGGGTGGAAAAGGTAACTTGGTAGAGTTTACATCGCCAGACCTCAAAGCATGGACCCATGCGGGCATCTTCATGTCCATGATGTGGGACCGCTTCTACGAGTGCCCTGACGTCTTCAAGATGGGGGATTATTGGTACCTTGTTTATAGCGAAATGCATAATGCGATTCGTCGCGTGCAGTATTTTAAAGGCAAAACCCTCGCCGACCTCAAAGCTTGCACTGCCGGTGATGCGGGCATTTGGCCGGACAACCACGAAGGTTTCCTTGATAGCCGTGCTTTCTATGCCGGTAAGACAGCTTCCGATGGTACTAACCGCTACATATGGGGATGGTGCCCAACGCGCGAAGGAAAGGATAATACGAAGACCAACTCCGGTTCCGAACCTCAATGGGCCGGTTCGCTAGTGGCACATCGCCTTATCCAACATGAGGACGGTTCGCTTACCATGGGCGAAGTACCGGGCATTAAAGCGAAATACGCTGCACAAAAGACCGTCAAACTGATGGCACAGTCCGAGACCGGCGTTACTCCTGATAACGGTGGTGGCTACAAACTCGAGCCGAATAGCTACGCGCTCTTCAACCGTCTGGACTACCATAACCACATCTCCATGACCGTCACTACGGCGGATGCTACCGATAAGTTTGCAATCTCCCTCTGCCGTGGAACAGACAGCGAGAAATACTACACCCTCATTGTCAACCCCGAGAGTGCGACCAAACGCAAAATCAATTTTGAGGAAGAAGGACCCCAAGGAAAAGGTTTCATCGAAGCCATTGACGGTTATATGTTCGACACGCCTGTGGACAATGTCTATCACATCGACATCTATACCGACAACTCAGTGTGCGTGCTCTACATCAACGACAATGTGGCATACACCAACCGCATCTACGGAGTGCAGCATAATTGTTGGAGTGTTAACTCGTACAATGGAAATCTGACCCTTTCTGACCTGAAAATAACCAATTATTAGGCCGATGTAACAAAAGTACTACTATTTGCAACATATATTATAGCGTATGTGCGCAAATAGCAGTACTTTTGCATCAGATTTGAAAACCAATTCACTTTGTTTAACTATAAATTTTAAATTTTATGAAAAAATTATTCTTCTTCGCAGCCGCAATGTTCGCTGCAATGACTATTAATGCTACTGATCTTTGGACTGGTGAGAAACATGTGTCGTGGTCTGACGGCGGTCTTCAAATCGAAGCAGCTCAGTTCGCAGACGCAGTTGCCGGTCAAAAACTTGTTGTCTCCTTCACAGGAGCATCTGATGGTATTGAGTTCAAAGTAATGAACGCTCATTTTGACCACCTTGCTGGCTCACGCGAAGCTTTATGGATTAGCGGAAATAGTTCGGTAGAGCAGTTCCTTACCGTAGCAGCTGTAGATAGCCTTAAACTGCACGGCCTCGAAATCATCGGAGCTAACTTCACTGCAACGAAAGTGGAACTGCTCGATGGAAAGGAACTCAAAGAGGGACTCACCGTTTGGACCGGTTTCTTCTGGGTTGATGATGAAGGAGGATGGAAAACGCTTGAACTATACCGCGACGCATACGCAGGTATAGATTTCAGTAAAGTAAACGCCATCCGTTTCTATTCCGAAGCAGTAGGCACAGGGTATGTGCTTAATTTTATGAGAGGCTGGGGGGAAGGTGAGAAGTTCGCTGACCAAAACGACATGACCGATGGTGAAGGTTATAAGGAACTCGCGCTCACGGATGACCTGCGCACGGCGCTTGCTGAGGCCGGCCATTGGATGATTCAACTCAGCCATCAAGCGCTCTCTCCGTTTAACTTCACCGACATCGTGCTGGTTCTGGAAAAAGAAACGGCGATAGACAACGTTGAGGCACAGTCCAAAACGGTTAAGATGATTGAGAACGGACAAGTAGTCATCATTCGTGACAACAAAACCTACAACCTCCTCGGTGCACAAATCCAATAATACCTTCATACGGCATGGGCGGCTGATTACCGCCTATGCTGACTAATAAAATCATGCCTCATGAAACGAATTATTCCAATTCTTGTTCTTTGCGCAACGTTAGCAGCCTGCTCTACGCAACCTGCTCGTCACGCGACAGATGAACCCTTCCGTTCCGTCTATCACCATACGCCCGAAGTCAACTGGATGAATGATCCGAACGGTATGTTCTATGACGATGCTACAGGTCTATGGCATCTCTACTACCAGCATAATCCCGAAGCTCCTGTTTGGGGTCCCATGCATTGGGGACACTCCGTTAGTTCCGACCTCATTCATTGGGAGCATAAAGGCATTGTCCTTGCACCGGATAGTTTGGGTACCATCTTCTCCGGATCTATCGTCATCGACCGCAACAACACGGCCGGCTTCGGAGAGAACGCCATCGTTGCTATCTATACCCAGTCCGAATACATCGGTCAGCATCAGTCCATCGCATATAGTACTGACGGAGGTATGACCTTCACTAAATACGAAGCCAACCCCGTTCTTATGGGTGACATCGCCGACTTCCGTGATCCCAAAGTGATGTGGGATGGCACGCAATGGGTAATGACCTTAGCTTGCCAACAGGAGATTCGTTTCTACGGTTCATCTAACCTCAAAGACTGGACACTTCTCTCGCGCTTTGGCGAAGGCCTCGGTGCGCACGGTGGTGTTTGGGAATGCCCCGACCTGGTTAAATTACCAATCATAAATCATAAATCAGAAATCATAAATCATAAATGGGTGCTCCTTGTCTCCATCAATCCCGGCGGTCCGTTCGGCGGCTCTGCCACCCAATACTTTGTCGGCAACTGGAATGGGAAGGAGTTTAGAGTTGAGAGTTTAGAGTTGAGAGAGGAGAGCAAATGGCTCGACTACGGCAAAGATAACTATTCCACCTTCACCTGGCATAATGCTCCGAACAACCGCATCGTGTCTATGGGATGGATGTCCAACTGGCAGTATGCACAACAAGTGCCGACCGTAGCTTTCCGCTCGCAGAACACTATCGCACGCGAGTTAAGTCTCTATCGTGATGATGCAGGTGAGTACCGCGTTCGCGTCGTGCCTTCTCCCGAATCATGGGCTATCAAGGGAGAACCGATTAACCAACTCAACGATGCATGTATCGTCTGCCTGAACCTCAGTGGCGAAGAAACCTCCGTTATCACGCTCTCCAACGACAAAGGCGAGAAAGTAACTCTGATCCTCGACGTACATCGTCAGACCTTCTCTATGGATCGCACCGCTTCCGGTAACTGCGGGTTCTCTGCCGACTTTGCAGCTGTTACCACAGCTCCGATAACCGTTCACCGTTCACCGTTCACCGTTACCCTTTTCATCGACCACTGCTCTATCGAAGCCTTTGATGGCGATGGCGCTTGGGCTATGACGAACCTCGTCTTTCCTTCCGAACCCTACAACCATATCCATGTAGTCGGAGGCGAAGCAACTATCTATGACATCAAATAAATAAGCATATGAAAAACTCTAAATTAGCTATTCTGCCGGTTCTGCTCACGTTTTTTACAATGGGCTTTGTGGACCTTGTAGGTGCCGCCTCTAACCATGTGCAGGCAGACCTCGCACTCACCGAATCGCAGACCTATTTCATCCCGTCGCTGGTCTTCTTCTGGTTCCTGATTTTCTCTGTGCCCACCTCGGCATTGATGAACCGTATCGGACGTAAGAACACCGTACTCGTCTCGCTCGGCGTGACACTTCTCTCGCTTATCCTGCCGCTTTTCGGCAATGGATACTATCTCATGCTGGTCGCTTTCTCGCTGCTCGGCATCGGAAACGCCATCATGCAGACTTCGCTCAACCCGCTCGTGACGAACCTCATCAGTGGTGACAAACTGGCTTCAACCCTCACCTTCGGTCAGTTCATCAAAGCCATAGCATCTTTCATGGCTCCTATCATCATGACTTGGGGCGCAGTAGCTGCGATCCCGTCCTTTGGACTCGATTGGCGTATCATCTTCCTCATCTACGGCATCATTGGTGTACTTGCCACACTCTTCCTCTTCTTTACGAAGATTGAGGAACAACCTATCGAAGGCAAGGCATCCGGTTTCATAGACTGCTTCAAACTACTCGGTCATCCGTTCGTGCTCTTGTGCTTCCTGGGTATCATGTGCCATGTGGGTATCGATGTCGGTACGAACACTACTGCACCCAAACTGCTCATGGAGCGTCTCGGTTGGACGCTGCACCAAGCGGCGTTTGCCACTTCGCTCTATTTCATCTTCCGTACCGTCGGTTGCTTCTCCGGTTCATTCATCCTGCGATTGGTGTCAAGCAAGTTGTTCTTCTTCATCTCCGCGATGATGATCGTAGCAGCAATGATCCTCATGGCAGTCGGACAAAGCCAAGCCATGCTCTATACCGGCATCGCACTCGTCGGTTTCGGGAACTCTAACATCTTCTCCATCGTCTTTGCTGAAGCGCTCAAAGCCGAACCTGCAAAACAGAATGAAGTGTCCGGCCTCATGATTATGGGCCTTTTCGGAGGAACGATCTTCCCGCTCTTCATGGGCTTCGCCTCGCAAGCCGTTGGAACCATCGGCGCCGTCCTCGTTATGGCTATCGGTGCTGCTTATCTTACATTCTACACCCTGAAGATTAAAAAATCATAAATCTTAAATCACAAATCATAAATATGAAAAAGTACGTTATCGGTATCGGTGAGGCACTATGGGACTGCCTGCCTGAAGGAAAAAAAATAGGTGGTGCACCGGCTAACTTTGCATACCACGTTTCCCAGTTTGGATTGGACTCCGTCGCTGTCAGCGCCATCGGAGACGATGATCTCGGTCATGAACTCAAAGCCATCTTCAAAGATATTCATGACATCCAGTCGCCCTCGTTCGACTACCAACTTTCAACTGTCAACTACCCGACAGGCACCGTGCAGGTGACCTTGGATGAGAAAGGTATTCCGCAGTATGACATCTGCGAGGGAGTAGCATGGGATAACATCCCCTACGATGACGCCCTCCGCAAACTCGCTGCCAACACACAAGCCGTATGCTTCGGTTCGTTGGCACAACGCGCTGCACACAGCCGTGCCACCATCCATTCGTTCTTAGGAGCCATTCCGGCAGATGCACTCCGCGTCTTTGACATCAATCTCCGTCAGTCCTTCTACTCCCGTGAGATCATAGAAGAATCACTGCACCTGTGCAATGTACTCAAGATCAACGATGAGGAATTGGTGGTCATCCAGCATATGTTCGGTTACTATGACCTCTCTGCTGAGGCTACCTGCCGTCGTATGCTCAATGACTTCAACCTTCGTATGCTCATCCTCACTTGTGGTGTAGAGGGTAGTTATGTCTTCTCGCACACCGAGACCTCGTTCCTGCCGACTCCCAAAGTCACTGTAGCCGACACCGTCGGAGCAGGAGACTCCTTCACCGGCTCGTTCGTGGCGCAGATCCTTCGCGGCAAATCCATCCGCGAGGCACACCAGACTGCTGTCAAAGTGTCAGCCTTCGTCTGCACACAAAACGGCGCCATGCCCGTCATCCCCGCCGGACTTAAAGACTAAAGCAAAAAATAGATTTGTTTTTTCATGGTATTAGTGGAAAGCGTGTCGTTGAGAAACGATGCGCTTTTTTGATTTTTCGTTAATTTATCAACGAATGTAACAAAAGTACAACTCTTTGCAACATATATTATAGCGTATGTGCGCAAATAGCAGTACTTTTGCATCAGATTTGAAAACCAATTCACTTTGTTTAACTATAAATTTTAAATTTTATGAAAAAATTATTCTTCTTCGCAGCCGCTATGTTCGCTGCAATGACAATCAATGCTACTGAACTCTTTGACGGTTCACATGCTGTAACCTGGGACACTCCGCTGAATCTCGAAGCCGCTAAATTTGCAGACGCTCAACCCGGTCAGAAAATCGTTCTTACTTTTACCGATGCAAAAGAAATGGTAGAAGAAAATGAAGAACTAGTAAACAAAGGAAGTGTGGTAGAATTCAAAGTGTTAGACGTGTGGGATCACCTTGCAGGTTCGCGCGAGGCGCTCAGACTCTTTAATGATGGTTCGGTTGAGCAGTTCCTCACCGAAAAAGCAGTAGAGCAGCTAAAAGCAAATGGCTTGCAAATCGTGGGTAAAGAGTTTACATTAACTCATGTGGAACTTACCAATGGTAAAGAGCTCAAAGAGGGAATCACTGTTTGGACCGGTTTTTTCTGGGCTGATAATTGGAGTACTTTGGAACTTTATAAAGAAGGTTATAACTATGTGGACTTCAGCAAAATCGATGCTATCCGTTTCTATTCGGAGGCTGCTAACAATTCCTATTACATCAAATTTATGAAAGGCTGGGATGCTGCCGATAAGTTCGCCGAAATGGGTGACATGACTGCCGGCGAAGGCTATGTAGAACTTAAACTCACCGATGGACTGCGTACTAGCGTAAGTGAGGCTGGTCATTGGTTGGTTCAATTCAACAAGGAGTCAATTGATCCTTTCAATGTAACCGACATCGTTCTCGTTCCCATAGAGACTCCAACCGCTATCGAGAATACCAATGCGAATCCCAATGCAACCAAACGCATCGTCAACGGCCAGGTTGTCATCACCCGGGAGGGTAAGACCTTCAATATGCTCGGCGTAGAGGTACGATAAAATCCTCATGAAGCGATTGAGTATCATATGGATGGTTGCATTACTGCAATTACCGCTGATGGCGAATGTGTTTTACTACCAGCCATCAGTCGGTTATTGCGGTGATCCTATGCCGTTATATGATACGAATGAAGGTGTATTCCGCATCTACTATTTACACGATATGCGTCCTAATCCCGAATGGACATTCCATCCGGTTTATGCGATAGAAACCAACGATATGGTGCACTACTCCACCTTGGGAGAAGTACTGCCGACGGGTGACCGATATGCCATAGATGCTATGATCGGAACAGGCTCCGTCATCTATTGTAAGCAGGATAATACCTATTATTTCTTCTATACCGGTAACAAGCATAAGAACTATGACGAAGAATGCCGGCAGGTCATCTTATGTGCCACCTCTGCCGATGGCATCCATTGGACAAAAACGGATTTCCTGATAGATGCCAATATGGGGTATTACTATCGCGATGATTTTCGCGACCCGGAGGTGTTCGTCGGTGATGACGGATTATACCATATGTTGGTGACGACCGGCAAAGACGGAGAGAATATCTTAGCGGAGTTCACTTCGCCTAACTGCCGTGATTGGACGAATAAAGGGGTATTCATGACGACGATGTGGGATCGCTTCTACGAATGTCCGAATGTGTTCAAAATGGGGGACTGGTGGTACCTTATCTATAGCGAACTGCATCGGGAGATTCGGCGCGTACAATATTTTAAATCCCGCACGTACGAAGGGCTTAAAACCTGCACGGCTGATAATATACCAATATGGCCGGATAACCATGAAGGCTATTTGGATAGTCGTGCTTTCTATGCCGGCAAGACGGCTTCCGATGGTACAAACCGGTATATCTGGGGTTGGTGTCCGACACGACGTAATCAAGACAACACGGCGGTCAATAACGAGAACGGGGAACCCGATTGGGCTGGTACGCTCGTGGCACACCGTCTTATCCAACATGCTGATGGCAGTCTCACACTCGGGGCCCCGAAAGGGATAAACGATTATTTCAATACGGAAGTGACACTTCCATGTTCCGCTATCAACCTCACTCAAGGACAACACCAACTCTTCCCTGCGCTTAACCAACAGACACATCTGTCTTTCACCGTCACTACAAGTGGCAATCAGGATAAGTTCGGCATTTCGGTGGCACGAGATGCGAACACTTCCATCTTCTACTCCCTCATCGTCAATCCCGAAGAGAACGATATGCGCAAAGTGAATTTCGAACAGGAAGGAGGTATCGGTTTTATACCCTATATCGACAGTTATTTCTTCTCCCGTCCTGCGGATAACACCTACCATGTGAATATCTATATAGACAACTCCGTGTTGGTACTTTATATCAACGATGCCCTTTGTTATACGAACCGCATCTATCGTATGCAGCAGCACGGATGGAGTATTAACTGCTATTCCGGCAGTGTGCAGGTAAGCGATATACATCAAAGGGTGTATGACGAGGGTGTGCAGACCTATGAGCATATACTCTCCAACACGACTAATCCTGCTAAGCGTATCATGAACGGACGACTCGTTATCTGTAGGGATGGCAAAAACTACACCGCCCTCGGCACAACATTCTAAATACATAATCATGAAAAAATATTCTATTCTATTGATCCTATTGTTCACCCTTTCACTCGGACGAGTTTTGCCACCCATACAATTTACACTCACCACTAATACACAGATAACACGCAAAACATTGCCGCGAAAGAATAATTATGTCGATGTGGCGGTATGGCTGGAAGAAGAGAAACTAATCGGCAATGACTATTACGCAGAGGCAGGCTACAACCGAACGCTCATGTGTGAGGATATATCCAAAGTATTAGGCTGGACGGTGGACCAAAACAGCCTTCAACACGCGCAAAATAGACGGAAAAAGTAGATTGGGACACGTTGGGACAGAAAATTGGGACAGATGTCCTAGAATGTCCCAATAAAAAGCAGTATCTTTGCACCGGATTTCCAAAACGGAGATTCGGTGCTTTATTTAGAAAGCATCTTACATAGTTTTTAACCGCAAGGTTTGTGTGACTCGCACGTGCAATGAGCGGCCGCTCGCATACGAGACTTGCATAAATCCTTCGGTTATGAATCGAACAGTTTATGATGCCATTACGGCACAAATCAACGCAGGACTCTGGGAGGACTGTATGGCAATGTTTGATCGCGCGTGGACGTTAGACTTCTACTATCGTCTCTACTGTCTCGTGCTCAAGTATGAACCCGACCGCACCTACGGCTACCAAAAACGTATCGTGTACAACGATGATATCATCAGCCAGATGGGAGGGGGATACCTCGAAATCGAACCATACACCATCTCTATGGCCATCAAAAAAATGGAGGCTCCTTGCGAGCTCTAATCCGCCTCCCAACGCGCACGCGGATAACATTTTTCTTGACAAACACGAGGTCACTCACTGACCCCGTGTTTCGTTATATAAGCAGTAATTTTGCACCGGATTTCAAATTGGAATCTGGTGCGTTTCATTAAGGGAACCACCGAACATAAACATTACACATTAAACATTACACATTATGTTTTACGTAATCTTATCTTCGGTCTTACTGACCTTCTTCTTTGCCTCAGGCTCACTCGGCCTCTGGTTCATCTTCCGTCGCTCACGTGCGCTCTACTGCTACGTGTGGCGTGACTACAATCCCGCGTTCATCTATCTCGCGTTCGCGCTCATCTGTCTCATTGCCGCCTACTTCGTCGGCATCCAAATCCCCGATTGTTATGTCAACTAAATGGCGCATTCCACCGTCCATGATTGACGGTGCTACCTATTATGCCAACGAACGGGGACACATCGAAACGGCAACCGGCTACGAACTGGCCGACAAGTTCAGTCCGAATGATAGACTCCACAAAGGCGGCAGTAAACATATCCATGTTACTATTGCCGGCAAAGAACGTGAGATCCATCGGTTCATCTGCGCCGCACGATGGGGCATTCCCCGCAAAGGACAAGAGTGCCACCATCTCAACGGTAACAAGTTCGATAACCGACCGGACAATCTCATCTGGCTCTCCAAGTCCCGCCATCGTCTCTACGATGCCCGACTCAACGAAGCCAAGCAACTTCTCGGTGATGCCGTCCTCCTCTTTGACCGTAAGGCCTTCATCCACTGGGCGCGCCTC
>Ga0265301_10006726_pt1 | contig 10912 bp, 6 predicted proteins | sample AusTroGonzalo_MG_2_FD_193488 | JGI IMG/M metagenome (GOLD analysis project Ga0265301, IMG submission 193488) | Bovine rumen microbial communities from tropical cattle in Woodstock, Queensland, Australia - Gonzalo_04 | ecosystem: Host-associated > Mammals > Digestive system > Stomach > Rumen ...
ATTATGAACCATGAACTATGAACTATGAACAATTTTTCGTACCTTTGCACCCGCATTAACCAATAAAGGTAAGGAACAGCACATGAAATATGCTTTAGTTACAGGCGGCTCCCGTGGACTTGGACGTGCCGTCTGCCTCAAGTTGGCAGCACAAGGTTTGCCTGTCATCATCAACTATCGGAGTAACGCGACAGCAGCCGAGGCTGTGAAGGCAGAGATAGAAGCTGCTGGTGGAACTGCAGAGCTGATGCCCTTCAATGTGGCCTGTGAAGAGGAAGTTGACAAGGCTTTCGAGGCTTGGACAGAGGCTCATCCCGACGACTATATTGCCTACTTGGTGAACAACGCAGGCATTCGTCGCGATGGCATGATGTTCATGATGCCCACAGAGGACTGGCATGCTGTGTTGCAGACCTCGCTCGATGGCTTCTACTATGTTACCCGTCGCTGCCTGCCTGCCATGTTGCGCAAGAAGCATGGCGGTCGTATCGTGAACATGACCTCGCTTTCTGGCCTTAAAGGCCTGCCTGGTCAGACGAACTACAGCGCAGCAAAGGCCGCCCTCATCGGTGCTACCAAGGCTCTTGCCCTCGAAGCTGCCGCTCGCAATGTCACAGTCAATGCCGTTGCACCTGGCTTCATCGAGACCGATATGACAAAGGATTTGCCTGTCGATGACCTGAAGGCACAGATACCAGTGGGACGTTTTGGCCGTCCAGAAGAAGTAGCTGAACTGGTGAGCTTCCTGCTCTCCGATGCCGCAGCCTACATCACGGGCGAAGTCATTTCCATCAACGGAGGACTATACACGTGATATTGTCCAACGACATAACACGTTATGATGCCCAACATAACACGTTATGATGCCCAACATAACACGTTATGTTTTGACAGACATCAAGCTAAGAAGATAATGTTATGAAACTAAGTGAAATACCCATCCTTGAATTGTTGCCGCAGCGTCCGCCCTTCGTGATGGTGGATTGCCTGAAGGACTACAGCGAGACACAGAGCACCTGCTGTCTGACGGTGCGTCCCGACAACGTCTTTCTCGAGCAGGGCTGCCTCGCATCTGCTGGCCTCATAGAGCACATCGCGCAGACATGTGCAGCGCGTCTCGGGTACTATAATAAATATGTATTGAAGTCTGAGGTTCGCCTGGGCTTCATTGGAGAGGTGAAGAACCTCAGTATTCTCCGCCTGCCGCGTGAAGGTGAGCAGATAGAGACGACCATTACGGTCGTGCAGGAGATATTCGATGTCACACTTGTCAGTGCCGAGGTGCGTGTCGGTGAAGAAGTCATTGCCACGACAACGCTAAAGATAGCGCAAGGAGACGCAGCCTCCTCCAATCCCTCCCAAGGAGAGGGGAAATGATTGCCCAATGGAAAAGGAACTAAAATTCTCGCGCGAGTTTGAAGTTCGCTTCAGTGAGATGGACATCATGGGCGTCGTTTGGCACGGTGCCTACCCGCTTTATCTGGAAGATGCACGTGAGGCATGGGGACATCACTATGGGCTTTGCTATGACGACTACCTGAAGAACAATGTCTATGCCCCTATCGTTGATATGGACATACGCTATCATCGTCCCATCTTCTACACGACGAAGCCGCGCATTGACATCGTCTATCAATACACGCCTGCTGCCAAGATTATCTTCGACTACGAGATACGCGACACGAAGGACAATGCCCTTCTCACCTCGGCGCGCACCATTCAAGCCTTTACCGACAGGGACTATCAGCTTGTCCTTGCAAACCCGGAGTTCTTCCTTCGCTGGAAGGAAAGCCATGGATTTTAGTTGAAAGTTGACAATTGAAAGTTGAAAGTTCTCTGGGCGGCAGCAAATTATTCACTATTCACCATTACCTTTCCCTTTAAAAATGATTCTACGAGATAACCTTTTTACTATTGTTTCGCAGCGACAGGAAGAAACTGCTTCTGTCTTTCAAGTGCGTCTGCATCCCGAGTGGCCCATCTACAAGGCACACTTCCCCGGGCATCCCATTACGCCAGGCGTCTGCATAGTGCAGATGGTACAGGAGTTGCTTCAGGAGCTCATGCAGCGAGAGCTGTGCCTGAGCGAGGCTAAGAATGTCAAGTACCTTGCTATTATCTCTCCAGAGGAAGTTACCGACCTGTCTGTCACCTTTTCCAAGATAGAGGAACAGCCCGACGGCAGCATCAAAGTACAGGCACAAGTCACGGGCGGCGAAACGCTCTATACCAAACTGTCTGCAAGCTTCAGGGCTTGTTAGGAGTTCTTTTAGATGCTCATAGGCAGTCCTATGGTATCCTAAGTTCCATTAGGTTTTCCTGTATAAACCAAAGCATACCGATGAATAAACAAGCAGCCCCCTGCGGAAAGACCGCAGGGGGCTGTTAACTTCCTCCCCACTTGGGGGAGGATAGGAGAGGGGCTGTTATTTATTGAGCAGCCATGATGTTCAGTACGCTGACGAAGTCGGCGATGTCAACCTTCTCGTCTCCGTTGAGGTCAGCAGCTGGGTTGTACTCGCCTGCTGCCATGATGTTCAGTACAGATACAGCATCAGCGATGTCAACCTTACCGTCGCCATTGAGGTCGCCCTTGATGGTCTTATCGGCAGGTCTGCCAGCTGTGATGACGAGGTCGAAGGCATTAACGTCTGCGTCCTTCAGGATGTTCTCGCCATAGACAATGTAACCAGTGTTAGCGCTAACGTCGCGTGTGCAGTCTGTTCCGTCTTCACCTTCAGCAAGTACGAGTGTGTTACCGGGCTTTGCAATCTTGCCACCGCCAACAACAACTGTACCTTCATCAACCCATTCGTAAGCGTATGTGCCGTGTACACCGCCAGTGGTGAGAGGCTGAACTGCGAACTCTGATTCAGTGAGGGTGAGGTAAATTGGTTCGAGTTCTTCTTCTGCATCGTCTGCTTCGAATGCCTCGACATCACCTACTACGAGGAGTACGGGCTGACCGGGCTCTGCCTGCTCAATCTTGTTGAAGACATAGTTTGCAGTGTTGTCGGATTCAGTGATAGCACCCTGGTAAGCATAGATGTCAGCACCATCTACAGAGAAGCCCATCGGGTAGCACATGAAGACCATGCTGTTGGGCTTAACGTTCATAAGAACTTCTTCTGCAACATCCTCGCCTTCGTCGAAGTCGCTTTCGTCGATTGGCTCAATGTAGAGTGCACTGTTAGAACTTACAGCGTCGTTGTTCCATGTAACGAGGCTGTGGCCTGATTCTGCTGCGTGGAGATAAACAGGTTCTGTGTAGTAGCCTTCGCCGTTAAGCTTGCGAACTTCGATAACAACCTTACCGTAGCCGACTGCCTTCACGTTGAAGAGTGCGGGAGCAAGGCCAAGTGTTAGGCCAGTGCTACGTACGTTGCCGTTCAGGTAGAGACCGCTCTTGTGCTGGATAGCGTATGCAGAGTCGCCCTGAGCTACGAAGCGGAAGGCAAGCATATCCATTTCGTTGATGAGGTCTTCGTTGACGAAGCGGATTGTCTGACCGATACCAACTTCTTCGAGCTCTTCGAGACCAGCGAGTTGACCGTCTTCAAGGTTTGCGGGCATAGCGTAGTTATCCCAGAGGTCACCGAGGTCGTTGCCAGTTGCACCGTCCTTGTTCCATCCGTGTGCTTCGAAGTTTTCTTCGCAGTCATACTTGAAGGCGTACCACTTGCCAGGCTCAACGGGGTTGGCAGCAGCAAAGATGTCGCTTGCGCCGTTCTGGATGGCTTCGGTGTAGGCATCAATCTGTTCCTGAGTATATACACCACCCTTGAGGTATGCTGTAGCATCCTTCAGGGTGCTTGCAAATGAGCTGACATCGCTGTCTTCGCTCCAGAAGCCGGGGTTCTCGCCTACGGCAACCAGTTCGGCAACATTCTTGTTAGCATTGATGGCAGATGCCAATGCGCTCAGGTCAACCAGCAGGGGCTTGAATGCGTCGAGGGCAGCTTTCAGAGCGTTGTATTCTGTCATGTCTGTCATCTCATCCATGTCAACAGCTTTTGCTGTTGCGAGGGCTGTCTCGATAGCAGTGGCAGCATCACCCAACTGACTCCACTGTGTGTTGCCGTCGATAGTCAGGGTGTAAAGCTGGAACATTGCGAAGTGACCATATCCGCGATTGTTGGTTGTACCGTCAATGTAGAAGCGGAAGTACTGGTAGCCTTCGGGAAGCTCAACGGCATTGGAGGTAACTGCCAAGCCAGAAGAAGCATTCTTGGAGAGGTCGAAGGAACCGAGGTTTGTCCAGCCTTCCTCTGTTTCGGATTCAAGAGCAGCCTCTTCGTTAGCACCATACACGCCAAGAGCGGTGATGTGGTCGTTCTGACTGCTACGACGACGCATGTAGCATTGGATAATACCTTCTATAGGATCTGCAAAGGCAACCTGGAAGTAGTGGTCGTGGTTCTGCTTGTTGCCTTCCTGCCATGTGCTGTGCCAGTATGTTCCGGCATTGTCGTCGAGAACATTGGTGAAGCTGCCTTCCTTTGGGTCTGTGAAGGGGCTGCTGAACTGGTCAGTAGAGGTGATAAGGCCTTCGCTGCGCTCAATGGTATAGGTGTCGTCCTTTGCCTGTGCGATGGCATCTTCGGTTTCAGCAATGAGTTCCTCGAACATGGAGACGAGCAGCTCGTGGTTCTTGATGGGAGCGTAAGCCTCAACGAGTTCCTGTACTTCCTCATCGCTGACGGGCTCCAGAATCCAGTTGCTGGCTCCTGCACCTGCTGTCCAACCTACGATGTTGCTGGCCTTGCCTGCGCCACTGCCATGTCCGTTGCAGTGCAGGAAAGTATAGTCGCCACCTGTGCTGGGCTTCATGGCCACAACGACCTTGCCGTCTTCGGTACGAGAGATGAACTGGAACAACATCTCTGTCTCGCTATCGGCAGTGAGGGTAGCTTGAGTGCTCTGAGCGCAGGTTGCCAGAATACCGTCGGTAGCGATGTTCTTCATCTGGATGAAGCCTGTCTCGGCATTGTTGGTCATCTGCCAGAGGTAGCGGCAGTCGGTGCTGTCGATGTTTGCCCACATAGCCTTGCCCTCAAGTGTGGCGTACATGGCCTTAGTGGGATGTGTAACGATTTCCTCGAAGATTTCCTGGTCGTTCTCGTCGTATTCACCTGTTGGGATGCGCTCGGTGTTGGTCCACTCCAAAGCACTGATGAGGCGGTAGTTGCCGTCGGCAATGGTAAGCTTCACGATAGATTCCATGATGGCATTGTAGCCATCCTCGATGTTCTTGATGATGGCATCGATTTGTTCAACGGTGTAGTCGTTGATGTCGAGCTCTCCTTCGAGAAGCTTGAGAGCCAGTTCCAGGTTCTCAATGAAAGCATTGTAAACCTCGTCGCTGCAAGCATACTGGCCAATCTCCTGACCGCGGTCGAATGTAGAGTTTCCCCAGCCTGGCAGATAATCCTGATAGATGCCGAAGCAGGTGTTGAGGCGCTCGCGTGCTGCGTTGAGGTCTGTAACCTCTTCAATCTGTGCCACGTAGATTACCAGACGGCGTGAACCAGTCGCGCCACCGCTCCAAGATACAGGTTCAACGCCAGAGTAGTTCATGTCGATGCACTGGTTGGAGGCGTTCTTGAAGGCAACTTCACTTGTCTCGGTGTTCACGTCGATGGTGAAGTAAGCAGGGCTGTCCTGCATCTTAATCTTGCCACCATCGGAAGTTCCTTCGATGAAGATGTAGCGTCCGGAGGTGAGGTTCTTGGCAGCAACGCCGTTGTCGGTCTTCTCGAAAGTCCAGACATACTTCATGGCCTCGGGGCCGGTGGGAACTTCGACGCTTGCTGTGGCAGATAAAGCTCCGTCTTTGTCGAACAGCCATGTAATGATGTTGTCATGCTGTGCGTTACCTTGAATCACATAGTACTGTCCCACTTCGGGGTCGGTGACTACATCGCCGACTCCTGTCAGACTCTGCACGTCGGCCATTGCGGGAACGGCCATCAGCAGTGAAAGAACTAATGCGGCAAGGGAAGTAAATTTCCTTTTCATACTTAGTTTTGTTAAAAGTTAATAATAGATTGATTTGCAATTGTTTATTTGTTGTGCGTAGTTATCCTATGATACATTCGCGCCGCTAAGGTACGGCTTTATTTCCACATTACTAAATAATTGGGGCAAGCGGAGCTATGATTTAAGATAAATTAACCTTTTCACTCGGCCAGGCATCCGTCGAGCAGGGTAGTGAGGGCTTCCTTGTCGAGGTGTTGCCCGATGAAGACGATTTTCTGCATACGGTCGCCATAGCGCTCGTCCCAGTCGCGGCGCAGGTTGGCATCGCGTTGCTTCATGGCTTCCAGCTCTGCAGCGGGCATGGTGGCGTACCATTGGCCGATGTTTTTCAGCTTCACCTGCTTGCCTGCCTGCTCGAAGAGGTAGCAGACGTCTTCCTCTCCGACGAAGTAGCAGATGCCTTTGGCGCGGATGATGTTCTTGGGCCAGAGGCGTGCCACGAAGTGGTCGAACTCGCTGAGGCTCATCGGTTCTCGGCGATAATAGACGAAGGTGCCGATGCCGTACTCCTCGGCCTCGCCCTCGTCGTGGTCGTGATGATGGTGATGATGATGGTGGTGGCCGTCGTGGTCGTCATCATCGTGGTCGTCGTCATCGTCGTGGTCGTGGTGGTGATGATGGGCTGAATGGGTTTCATGGGTTTCATGGGCTGAATGGGCTGAATGGGCAGGATGGGTTTCATGGGAGTCATCATCATCATGCCCATTAACCCCATCAAGCCCATCAACCCCATTAGCCCCATCCTGCCCATTCAGCTCATCACGATTTTCCAGCTCCTTAATCCAAGTTGCGCTGGTTGCTACCTTTTCATAGTCGAAGAGGCCTGTGTTCAGGAGCTTGTCGAGCTCTACGTCGCCATAGTTGCAGTCGATGATTTGTGCCTGCGGCTGGATGCCGCGAACGATTTGGCGGATGCGTTCCAGCTCGTGAGGTTCCACGTCTGCGGCCTTGTTGAGCAGGATGATGTTGCAGAATTCTATCTGCTGGATGACGAGGTTCTCGATGTCCTCCTCGTCGATGTGCTTGTCTGTGAGGCTTGTGCCGCAGTCGAACTCGTCTTTCAGTCGCAGGGCATCGACCACGGTGACGATGCAATCGACGTAGGGCACGCCGTTCTTCGTCACTTCGGGAGCCATGCGTGCCATCTCGCAGATGGTCTGTGCGATGGGTTCCGGCTCGCAGATGCCGCTGGCCTCGATGACGATATAGTCGAACTTGCGGAGTGCGATGATGTCGTAGAGCTGTTGCACGAGGTCCATCTTGAGCGTGCAGCAGATGCAGCCGTTCTGCAGGGCGACGAGGCTGTCGTCCTGGCTGCCCACGATGCCGCCCTTCTGGATGAGGTCTGCGTCGATGTTCACTTCGCCTATGTCATTGACGATGACGGCAAAGCGTATGCCTCGGCGGTTGGCGAGGATGCGGTTCAGGAGGGTTGTCTTGCCGCTGCCCAGATAGCCCGTCAGCAACAGGACGGGAACACTGTTGTTCAGTTCATTATTCATAGTTTTCTGTTTTCTGTGTTTGATTTTGGCTGCAAAGGTACAACATTTTTCTCAATGAGAAAGCATAAATGACCGGAAAATGTCAAGCACTATACTTTTGTTCGTGATTGTTTGTCGGTCTGTTCCTCCTTCCTATATAATAGGAGGAACAGACCGACAAACAACAGGAACGTATAGTGCGAGGGGCCTTTTGTCCGCGAAACGACTTGGTCGGGTGCCCGACACGGCACGTTAAGCCGTCCATAAGTACAGCAGTTGTTGCCAATAAGTACAGCAGTTGTCGGCCATAAGTACAGTAGTTGTTGGCCGTAAGTACAGTAGTTGTCGGGAGCCTCTGCGCCCCTCCGTTTCTTCTTCTTAATGGAAATAATGATGTTTTTCCTCGTCAAAGCATTGTGGAATGCAAAGAAAATACTAACTTTGCACACGCAAAGCAATTATTCACAAAAGGTATTAGATTATGCGCAAGCCATTACTCCTGCTCGCTGCATTCGTGGCAGCAACCCTTCTCCGGGCACAGACGCCGGACTATTTTGTTCCCTACAAGCAGACTAACCTCCGCCTGCCCAGCGTCCCGCTGCTGGTCAACGACCCCTACTTCTCCTTCTGGTCGCCCTACGACAACCTCTACGACGGCACCACCAAGCACTGGGACGACCAGCAGAAGGCAATGGACGGACTGCTGCGAGTGGACGGGAAGCTCTATCGCTTCATGGGCAAACAGCACAGCTCAAGGCTCCTTTCCATTGCCCCGATGGGCAACAAGGGCGGCTACACGGCTAAGGTGCGCACCAGCCTGACAACGGCTTTGGAGGAAACTTGGATGAACCTCGACATCTCCGAGACAGGCTGGCAGACGCAGACAGGCCCGTGGGGAACGACATCGGAGTACCCCTATATCAAGACCAGTTGGACGGGCAACAATACAGACCGCTACATCCGTCGCCACGTCACCCTCACAGCTGAGGACCTGAGGAGCGACCTCTGGATTATCTATTCCCACGACGACAAGTGCGAGGCCTACGTCAACGGCGTGCAGATTGTGTCCACAAAGGAGGAATGGAGGCAGAACGTCAAGGTACACCTGACGGGTGCGGCCCGCGCAGCTCTGGTGGAGGGCGACAACGTCATCGCCTTCCATGTCCACAATACAAGCGGCGGCGCTCAGGCCGACATTGGCCTCTACAAGAACATACTTGGCTTCCATCCCGGCTATAGCGCCATTGCCGGCGCAGGCATGGCCGACGAAGGCCCCTGGGAGGCTAAGGTCAAGACGACCTCAACCAGCGGCACCATATGGACCACCGAGAGCTTCGACGATGCTTCGTGGCAGACGGGTGTGGGCGCATTCGGTTCAGCGAGCGAGTACCCTAACGTCAATACATCATGGACAGCCACGAACAGCGACTACTACATCCGTCGCTACGTCACGCTGACGGAAGAGGACTTGCAGCGCGAACTCACCCTCATCTATTCCCACGACGATGTCTGTCAGGCCTACATCAACGGCCGCCGCGTGGTCAACGTGGGCAATACGTGGGTGCAGAACGTCGTCTATAAGCTCACCGACGCAGACAAGGCCGTGCTCCATGAAGGACAGAACGTCATCGCCTACCACGTACATAATACGACGGGCGGAGCCCTTGCCGACATCGGACTCTATGCCGACGAGACGGGCGAACAGCTTGCCACGCAGAAGTCCTGCTACGTCCTGCCCACCAGCACCTACTACACCTTCCAGTGCGGCCCTGTTGACCTCGATGTCGTCTTCACGGCTCCCTTCCTCATGGACGACGTGGAACTGATGTCAACCCCCATTAACTACATCTCCTATCAGGTTCGTGTGAACGACGGACAGGAGCACGACGTGCAGTTCTACTACGGCACTACGCCCGAAATGACCGTCAACAACAACAACCAGGCCACCAATACCACCATCGTCAGCGACGGCACCCGCCGCTACATCAAGAGCGGAAGCAAGGACCAGAAGGTGCTTGGCAAGGCCGGCGACCTCATTACCATCGACTGGGGCTACCTCTATCTGCCCGACGTGAACGGCACCATCTCCGTAGCAGACCAGGACCTTACTGCCTCCACCTTCCTCGCTACCGGCACGCTGCCCGAGAGCACAATCCCCTTTGCCAGCACGGAGGAAGGCGAGATGCCGCAGCTCTCCTACGTCCACGACTTCGGTCGCGTCAGCCAGAGCAGCAGCAGCTACATGATGTTTGGCTACGATGAAGTCTATGACATGCGCTACATGGACGTAAACTACAAAGGCTATTGGGCACGAAATGGCAAGACAATCCAGCAGGCCTTCGCAGACTTCCAGACCGGCTACGACGACATCATGACGCGATGCAAGGCGCAAGACCAGATTATCTACGACGACGGCCTTGCATCGGGCAACGAGAAGTTCGCCGAGCTCCTCTGTGCCTCCTATCGCCAATGTATTGCCGCCCACAAGATTTTCCAAGACAATAAAGGCAACCTGCTCTTCTTCTCGAAGGAGAACAACTCCAACGGATGCGTCAATACCGTTGACCTCACTTATCCCTCGGCTCCGCTCTTCCTCCTCTATAACACAGAGCTGATGAAGGGTATGTGTACGTCCATCCTCGACTATTGCGAGAGCAACCGATGGGGATTCGACTTCGCTGCCCACGACCTCGGCACGTATCCCCATGCCAACGGGCAGGTCTATTCCATCACCCGCCCCGATGCCAGCGGTGGCTTTGCAGGCAATATGCCCATCGAGGAGAGTGCCAACATCGTCATCCTGGCAGCAGCTATCTCCATCGTCGATGGCAACACCGACTGGGCAGACCGTTACTGGACGACGCTCACCACATGGACCGACTATCTCGTAGAGAACGGTCAGGACCCTGAGAACCAGCTCTGTACCGACGACTTTGCAGGCCATCTGGCTCACAACGCTAACCTGGCAGTCAAGGCCATCATGGGCGTTGCTGGCTACGCTTTGCTCGGCTTCTTGCGAGGCGAGCAGGACACCTACACCAACTATCTGGCAAAGGCACAGGCAATGGCTGGGGAATGGGTGAAGCTCGCCAAAGAGGACACGCACTACAAGCTCGCCTACGACCGCTCCGGCACGTGGAGCCAAAAGTACAATATGGTGTGGGACAAGGCTTGGAGCCTCAATCTCTTCCCCGACTTGGTCAAGAACCAGGAGTATAACTTCTACCTCGGTAAGCTCAAGACCTACGGCTTGCCACTCGACAGCCGCTCCACCTATACCAAGAGCGACTGGGAGATGTGGACGGCAGCACTGGCCCGTACGGACAGCTACTTCCTGCGCATCTCCAATCTCGTCTGGAAGTACGTCAACGAGACACCTTCCCGTGTGCCCC
>Ga0265301_10006731_pt1 | contig 10907 bp, 8 predicted proteins | sample AusTroGonzalo_MG_2_FD_193488 | JGI IMG/M metagenome (GOLD analysis project Ga0265301, IMG submission 193488) | Bovine rumen microbial communities from tropical cattle in Woodstock, Queensland, Australia - Gonzalo_04 | ecosystem: Host-associated > Mammals > Digestive system > Stomach > Rumen ...
ATTCTTCTATGGGCCGAATTCTCAGACAAAGATTCCCGTTCTCTCTCCGAGACCTGCAAGACCGTCAAGAGTTGCAGAGGGTGTCACCAATGCTTCTGCTGATTCAACAGCTGCACTTGGTCACACAGACCTTGAGCCTGAGACATTCTTCTCAGAGTTGGCTGTCTCGTTTGAGACTCTCAAGTATGCACCCGTTGACTTTGAAGCAGAGCTTCGTGAAGTCTTCGCAGATGCTTTTGCCGATTGCATGGCTCACCAGATGGTGAACGGCAGGGGCAAAACCACCTATTACGAATTTGGTGGTCTGTTCACCTCTGTTCCTTCTGGCAACAAGATTGCTTGTGCATCTTCTGGTGCTCCGACAATCGCAGACCTTGTGACTCTTGCTCTGACAATGCAGAACAAGGAGATGAGGACTCCGACAATCGTTATCTCTCCGACACTCTACGCTGGTATCACGGCAGCTTCCGTTTCTGGCTATGATGTCTACAAGAACGAGCTGATCATGAACAGGACTCTTGAGGGTGTCAAGGTTGAGGTTTGCGGTTATGCACCGTCAACAACCACAGCCGACTCCATCGTTGCTGTCGGTTTCGACAAGGGTGACTATGCAATCGGAGTTGCAGCCAACCTTGAAATCAGACCGATTCAGAAGACGGGTGACACAAATACTTACTATCAGGCCATCATGGGAATGGACGGTAAGCCTGTTGTCGCAGCCAATGTTTACGGTCTCAAGGCAATCAGCGGCTAGATCGTCACTTTGACTTGCACGGGCAGCTGGGATGCTGAACAGGTCGCAGGTGAGGCTGTTGATCCTACAGGACTAACCTTTACAATCAGTTATCAGGACAGCTCTACAAGAGATGTCACAAGTGAGGTAACGGTTAGTCCGACAACTTGGGGAGATACACCGGGGTCACAGACAGCAACATTCTCTTACACAGAGGGTGGATTGACTAAGACCACAACAAAAGTTGCAACGGTAGTGGCAAGGGTTGCAGACCCAACCATTACTTGCACAGCCAATTCCGTGACGATGGCAACTGATACTGCATCGGCAACCATCTACTACACCACGGACGGAACTACCCCAACTGCTGAGAGCACGGCATATTCCGATGCCATAGCCATTACGGAAACCACCACCTTCAAGGCAATAGCCATTAAAGAAGGAATGGCAGACAGTAATGTAGTTACACAGGAATGTGAGTACGTTGCTCCCACAGAGCCATAAGTAAACCTGAAATCTGGTGTACGGACGGGGTGGACTTGCAAGAGTCCACCCCTTTTTGTTTGTTTGAACACTTATTTATGAGAGGTTTGCATGATAGTAACGCTTACTGAATTCAATACATATACGGGAAACATGGAGAACACTACGGATGTCAACTCCATGAAGGAACGGTTTCTCAAGTCAGCACAGGAGATTGTTTCACATCATCTTGGCTACAGCGTGGAGAATTCCGATTACGATGATTTCATCTGTGGCATAGGTCAGCCGATGCTCTATCTGTTTGCCAATCCGATTACACAGATAACAACGCTTACCATTTCAGGGGTTGCCGTTTCTTCTGATTCCTATTCCATCAAGGGTCATGGACTCAGATTGAATGACGGGGTATGGCCTGTAGGAATAGACAACATCCATGCCGTCTACAAGGCTGGGTGGTCAAGTGGTACAGTACCAGATTCCGTGAAGCAAGCCATTTTCCAGATTGCATCCCTTCTGCTTCAGGAAGCCGGGGGAAACATCGGAATCACGGGAAAGACCATGAGTGAGAATTCACGCACGTTCATCAACTATACGAACTTCGACAAATGGTTGGACAAGATTGATGAGTACAAGATTGTGAGGTTGGTCTGATGGAACAGATTGGTAACGGGATCATATCAATCAAGGCCGATGTTGATGAGTGCGTAATGTTCTTCGATAATCTGGGCAAGAGTGAGAAGAGCATATCCAAAGCCATCATGACTCAGGTAGGTCAAGGTGGCAAGCAAGCTGCCAAGAAACACTATCCTTCTGTTCTCCATAAGAGAACGGGAAATCTCTTCCGATCTATTGTCTTCAAGACTTACAAGAACGGCAAGACGGTTGTCTTTAGTGCCAATGCAAATTCAGGTAAGAAGACTTCCAAGGACGGCAGAATCGCACGTTATGGTTATATGCTTGCCTCTGGCTACACCATTACGGCAAAGAACAACGGGTATCTCACGTTCAATGTCAACGGACAATGGGTCAAGAAGAAATCCATCACCGTTGCACCCAGAGACTTCATGGAGAAACCGATTGACAGATACATGGAGTCAGGAGACTTGAAGCAGAGGATGGACAAGGCATTTGATAAGCAACTTGAAAAGGTTGCCAAGAAATTGGGGGTTGAAGTATGACAAACGAACTGACCGTGCTTACAGCCTTGAAGAGTGTTCTCATTGCCAATGTCAACCAGTACCTTGCCGAAGGTTACACACAGCTTACTTCAGCCAATGTTCTGATGGAATATCCAGAAGTTGACAATATGCCGAGTGATGTCACGGTCTTCATTAACGGAAACTATGCCGAGTATGAGGAACTGGCAACCATCAATGATCAGAGCACTTTCGTTGTATCGGTGTTCCTCATCGTCAAGAGAGACACGCAGAGCAATCTGACAACGAAGATGTATACATACTTCAACGGCATCTATCAATCCATCCGAAAGAGCATGGATCTGAATCATACCGTTGATTTCGCAATGATTACCGAGGCAGATTTCTTCCCGGCAATCGAGGCAAACAAGAATGTACAGGGGGTTGAGATTTCTCTCGCTGTTCACTATACGAAAGATTTTTAATTAAGGAGATTAAAAATGGGATTTAGAGTTGGATCAGGCAGCGTTTGTCAGGCTGCAAAACAGACAACTTGGGGTACTTCAGTAACTCCTGATACGTTGCTGAACATGACCGGGGAAAGTCTTGGTGTCTCTGCTGAGAAAGGAGACGAGGGAAATCTTCTTGCATCGAAGACTCCTTCACCAAAGGATTTGCTTGCCATCGTTTGTGAGGGTGGCATCGACACCGTTCTGAGGCCAGACTTTGTGGATTGGCTCTTGGAATGTGCAATGGGTAAGGCTTCTTCAGGAGTCTATACTCTTGCTGATCCGAACACACAGCTTCCGTTCAGTACCATCGTCATGAGCCGTGGTGGAATAGTCAAGACCTATCCTGATTGCACCATCCGTTCTCTCACTCTTGATGCCCCTGCACAGGACTATGTAAGGGCAAGCATTGATCTTGTGGGTACAAAGGAAATCAAGGCTGGTGCAACTGGAGCACAGACAATCCAGACCCTTTCCTTCAGCTCCAAGAGCTACAGATGCACTCAGGCAACTCTGCTTTACGCAGCAAGTGGAAGTACACCTTCAAGTGAGCTGTGTGTCGAAAGCGTTCAGATTGTAATTGACAACGGGGTGGAAGATTCCCCTGCAACCTATTGCTCAGGACTCTACAACGAGAGACCGATTCCCGGCCTTAGAAATGTATCTGTAAACGTGACCATTCCGTATGACACGGCACTTGATCTCTTCCGTGAGACATATCTTCTTGACCCGTCTGCACCGACTTGTGCTCTGAAGCTCACCTTCACCACAGCCGATGCTGGTGAGAAGGTTGAAGTTGTCATGCCGAATGTTTCCATCAACGAAGCTGGTGGAAATGTAGGTGGCCCCGGTATCATCGATGCTTCATTCTCTGGTGAGGCTATGAGCGTTGGTTCAACCGAGCCTATCACCATTACCGTAACACACGCTGAGTAATAAGGAGTAAGGACATGGCTTACATCAACAAAAGAGACAGGAAAAACGCAATCGTCAAAGTGAAGATTGCATTCGGCAAGTACCTTGGTTGTGAAGATGATCAGGATGCCGAAATCACCTTGAGGGAACCCAACGAGATTGAGATTCTTGAGTGGAGAGAATCACAGCTTGAGGGAACTGTGCAATCCATGAAGCACCTGAAGAATCTGCTTGCAGAACTGACACTTGACCACAACCTCATGGAAGACGAAGAGAACAAGATGACAAACGAAGATGTCATTGACCTTATCTTTGCCAAGAACGAGCTTGCTGGCTATGTGACATCTGAATGGACTAAAGCAGTTTTTCATACCCCTCAGAACAGCACAGAAGAGAAATAAGAAGTGTATGTAAGGAGATATTCAACGGGAGAAATACACCTGAAGTGTTCAGGGAATACTCCCGTTGGATTCCTTATATAACCGATATCTATCTTCCGTTATGCGATGGAGAGAACGGGAATCTTCTGAGCTTGCCGTTTCCCGGTTCTTTCATGGAACAACCTTACATGACAATGCAAGTGATATTGGCTGTTCAGGGGGAATTCCGAGCACATCTAGCCTCAAAGATGGAAAAAATAAAGGCAAATACAAAAAGCTCATCCAAGTCCAGAGTGAGAAGAAGGAAATAAGATGCCCAAAGCAACAGTAGTCATTACAGCCGATAACCAACTAAAGAAAGGCATTGATCCAGCAAAAGCATCTATGCTGGAGTTCCAGAACATAGTTTCCAAAGTAGAAAAAAAGCTCAACAAAACATTCAGCATAGCTGGTCTTGCGGTTCTTGCAGTTAAGGCTATCAAGAGTATTTCTTCAGCGATGAAGGAGTGTGTCAACGAGTTTGCTGAAGCAGACAAGGTAACACAACGTCTCAATGCCGTCTGGAAGAACGTGGGGGCAACTACAGGCAAGGCAGCAACCGAGATGGACGAGTTGGCTACGGCTCTTGAGAGACAGACCTACTTCACGGCAGAAAGCATCAAGGAAGCCGGGTTGCTCCTTGCAGCTACGGAATCTCTGACGGATGAGGGATTTGAGAGAGCATTGAATGCTTCGATGGATCTGGCGGCAGCATTGGGAGAAGATGTTACAAGTGCAGCTCAGACTCTTGCCAAGGCTATTCAAGAGCCTGAGAACTCACTCTCAAGGCTGAAATCCATCGGTGTGTCTTTTACCGAAGAAGAAAAGGAACAGATAAAGTCTCTTGCTGCTGCTAATCAGGAATATGAGGCACAGGCTATAATCCTCGACAAGATTGAGCAGAAATACAAGGATGTAGCCAAAGCTATCAATAATACTCCAGCTGGCAAGCTTGACAACATTAAAAATGTTCTTTCAGATATACGCAAAGCTTTGGGGCAGACCCTTCTCGATACTATTTCACCAGCATTGGATTCTCTTTATGAAAGCCTGATGCAGATCTTCTATCTTGTAGCTTCCGCATCTGGTGAAGGTGGCAAGATTTCCAACTATGTTGCCACTAAGATCCGCAAGAATCAATCAGACCAGATAGACCTATCAGGGTATTCGACTACAGATCTGCTTGCAGCAATAACATCTTTTGAGAACCAAATCAAACTTGACAATTCCGTGCAGCAAGGTCAAGGCATCTTTGGTGCAGCTGACAAGGTTCTCCAGGGACAGCTTTCACTATTGTCTAAATATGCTGAAACGCTCGTTCATCAGGGTGGAATCGCAGAAATCTGGAAGGAACTGAATGCCAGAGGATTCAAGAGCATCGATGAAGCCAGAAAGAGTGGCATGGGTGGGGCATACGTTGTCAACGGTGAAGAAGCCGGGGAGATTATTGCACAAGAAACTGGCAATGCATTGCTTGAATTTCTGAATGCCAATACTCCGAAAGATCTGATATCCGAATATACTGGTATCATAAATACGGCACAGAGCTATCTGGACAAATTCACCAAGGCTGTTCCTACAACAAAGGCTGAGATGATCAACCTTCTTGGCCTTGATACTAATGCTTCTGGTGCTGACATCAATAATGCGATTTCTGAAGGTGGTTATATCCCAGCACTTCAGGCTATTATCGAAACCTTCACGGGAAAGCTCAATGCTCTGACGGCAATTCCTGAATTGCTTGATAGTCCTACGCTTACGGACATCGATTCCATTCTCGATGCATATGGCAAAAACTCTGTTTCGTATCAGAAGAATATGCTCAAGGAAGAATACAACAGGATAGCAGCCGTCTACGAATACGCTTCGGAAGAAGAAAGGGTTTACTTGAAAGAGATCCTTGCAGAGAACGAAGCACAGAGAGCTGCACTTGAAGAGATACCTGAAGTCATCGAAGGTTCATTCCTTGATAGATTTTCCAGTAGCCTTGCCGATATGCTTGAACGAGCTGGTCTTGGAAACAATACTCAGGCATCATCGGCAGCTGGTGGAATCATCAGCTCCTTCACCTCAAGTATGGGAGAAGCTGGGAATGTTGTAAGCACACTTGCACAGAACATGGCAACTATGGGGCCGGTATTGGGTGCAATCGTTACTGCACTCAAATACATCTTTGAAGGACTCTCCGAGACACTTGGCCCGGTTCTCAACGAGTTCGTCAAATATGGTATAGAGCCGTTGAGGGAATTCGGAAGAGTCATCGGTGATGTTCTCAAGCCTCTGATGGAAATGCTCATGCCTCTGGTACAGGATTCGGCAGAGTCATTGATGCAGACATTCCACGCACTTGGAACGGCATTGATGCCGATTATCAATCTGATCGTGAACATTCTGACACCAGTATTCGATGCACTTGGAAATACTCTGAAATTCATTGAGCCGATTGTTGAAGCCATTGCTTATGTTCTGGCAACGGTCAACGGGGTGTTTTCCTATGTGGCACAGGCATTGATGCATTGGGTGGCTTTGCTGATGAACTGGCTTGCTGGTCTTCATATCGGAAAGTGGAAACCGTTTGAAGGTCTTGGTATGACAGACCCGGGTTCTCCGGGTGCTTTCACGGATTATATGGGCAACATCTATTCCGACCTTGATGAGAGCTTCAACAGAACCTATATGGGTAGTGCTTCAAGTGAGACGGCTCTTTCTTCTGCTTCATACCGTGGAGCAACCAACGTGACAATCAACATCTACGCTGACGGGCCATTTGTGGGAGACGGTGGAATGAGACAGTTTGCAGAGATGATTAAGGATGAATTCGATGCTCTTGAGTATTACGGGGTGGGTGCATGAAGCTGACAGAACCGAGACTTGTACTGACATTCCTTGGCAATGACCTTAAACCGGGTCATTCCACAACCCAGACCATCGACTACTCTTGGTTGGTAAACAGATCTGCCGAATTGAGCAGACAACTGTTGAACGGCTTGAAGAGTTCTTCAGACCAGATAAAAATCACGCTCTTCAGAAAGTGTCCATCCGTTGAGGATATCATAGCAACCGAGGGAAACATCAAGGTTCAGGTCTATGACGATACAACTCTGAAGTTTACGGGGTTTCTTTCAACCAACTGGACATGGGGTGTTACAGATCACGGAGAGCAAGCCTTGCAACTGACAATTGAAACCATTGGCACAAGGCTATTCTCTAGGCCGTTCATTGAGACGGGTCATTACTTCTTCAACACAACGGCATCGGCAGCCGTTTATGGAATCATCAATCCTCTTGGAATCACGCTCCGTTCAGGAGACGAAAGGAAACTTCTCCAGAATATTCAGAGGGAAGTAGAAGCTGGCACAACTTGCAGAGACCTTCTTGATTCCCTTTTCTATGAGTGCAATGCAGTTTATTTCTTTAATGAGAAAGGAGAGCTTTGCGTAGTCTCCATTACGGCAGATACAACGGATGCACATATCGTTTCATCGGATCATCTGTTTACCGTCAACAAGAAAGCCGTATCTCTTTCCAAGTCTCTGAGAACCTACAAGGGTGCGAGAGTTCAGTTTGCCGAAACAGGCAACGCTTCCAACTATCTTGTTTACAGAAACACTTCTGGTCAAGACACGGTGCATCCTTATTGCCATTTCAAGCTTGGAGCAGGTGAATGGTATGACGGTGCAGAAATCTATACTTCAGCAGAATGGTCAGCAGCTACGGCTGACACATTCCGTGAGCCTACTCTGATTAGTGCAGTAAACGCATCATCGGAATCATCTATTGTCGGTTCAAATGAAATCCTTGCAATCTCCAATGCTACTCAGGCAATAAACGTAGAGTCAGGGATTACCGTATCAATCGAGGCCGTTGGTGGCAAATGGTTCAAGATCACTTGTCATAATACGGCTGGCTCAGACAGATACATCAACCGTCTTGACCTCTATGCTGATATTGTCTACCAGAAGTCCACAGGAATCGTAAGGACTCAGGAAACAACTCCCACGGATGGGAAGAGTCTTCTTGAGGAAGAAATGAAATGGATACATGACAAGGAGAATGCTCAGAAACACGCAAACCTTCTGGCACAGTATTACAAGTCATGTGGTGCATCCTATACTTTCTACTCCGATGAGGACATTACGCTTGGCTCTGTCATAGAGCTTAAAGATACGGTCTTTTCTGGCTTGGATGTATTCGTACTGGTCTACGCACAGAAAACGCTGTCAGACAGCGATATTTACGAATACAAGGCTGTGGGAGTTTCCACGTTCAATCTTGGAGAGCCTGTCTATCACGGAACAACCGAGCCAGCAAAACAAAGTGGAGCACAAGGCCCGGCTGGAGAACCGGGAGCTTCAACCGAAGTACAGTATGCAATCGGACAGAGCATTGTCTATCCACCAACTGAGGCTATGCAATGGGGTGGTGAAGATATGCTTTGGAACGGTGAAGTCATGTTGTGGAGTCAAGACCTTTACTCAGACGATGTTCCTGACATGGAAAGGGGCAAATACATCTGGATGAGGACAAGGGTTGGAGATTCACCTTGGCAATACACAAGACTTACGGGGTCAACTTCATGGGATGCAGAGAACCTTGGAGTTTGCACTACGGCTTGTCCTACGGAAAGCTCAGAAGGATTGGGTCTTATTCCCGGTGATTACTTCGTGGCTGGTGCAACCTTTACTGATAGTGGTGTTACCTACAACGCTGGCTATGCGTATACATACAACGGCACAACGTGGACGGGGTTAGATCTAAGCAACGAAGAGAACGCAAGAAAAGCTCTTGACCTTCTGAGTGCTTTGTCTTCAGCAGAAATACAGATTCCATCAGCTGCTTCTCCGTATTCCGTTTGGTTGTGGGCAAAGAACTTCGTTGCCCAGAATGCCGTTATTGAAAATCTCTTTGCAGAACATATCACTCTGCTAGAGAGTGGTTGCATTCATTCGGATTACTACAAGGATGACGGAACACCGAACTTGACGGGTTCAGCAACTACCGACTCTGAAGAAATGGCTGTCGAGGATTTCGATGAGGATACTTGGTTTGGTACGGTTGGATATATTGCAGGTACTTATTCGTGGGTAGTTGTGGACACTCATTCATGGGGTGCAGACTTTGATCCGATTGACGGGAATCCATTATCTGCTGGAACTGATTATGATTTGTTGACTAAGTATGGCATAGATCTTCCTGATGCAAGACACGCTGATTATGGTGATATTGTAACAGTAACTATTACATCCGTATCTGGGGCAACAAGTGGATTCTGGCTTGGGGCAAACGGAGAACTGAAGTGTTGTGTTGCAGAAGCAAAGAATCTGAATATTACTGGTGACAGCTTCTTTCAAGGTAGATTGAATTGCGATGTCATCAAGACCGTGCAAGGGCCGGGAAGAGTAACTGGTACATACTCAGCAGCTTCAAACACTTCTCAAGCTAAGAACCTTATCAATGCGTTTCCGTCTAACTTGAGACCTAATTATCCTTCTGGTGGTACTTCGTCAAGGCAATCCAACTGGTCAGACTATCTGTCAGTAAGTATGACTACACCACAGGGAACATCGTCTGACATATGTTATATCAGGCTGTGCAGAAGTAATTTCAGAGGTACTCTATATGACGATGTTTATTTCTACGATCAGAACAGAATCTTGCTTTCCGTTGGTGATTACTTTACCTTGAATGATTCTTCCCCAACCCTATCCACCACAACGGTAAGTGGAAGCGTTACGGCTGGTAGTTATGCAACAACTACCGTAACGATCAACACGGTAGCATCAGGCAATGTTCTACAAGTGGACATTCCTGATAGTCCATCAGGATTAACTAAAGGACAGCTCTATCACGATAACGGAATCGTAAAGATTGTAACAGCATAAGGAGACATATATGCCTGAATATTCTACACCAAAAGTAACACCTACCGAGACAACCAAGATTCCCGGTATGAATGGAAACTCAAGTGGCTACATGGATGCCAAAGACCTTCTTGATATTATCCGTGCCACATTCGGACAAGCAAACGGGGTGGCAACTTTAGGATCAGACGGAAAGCTGACATCCTCGCAACTTCCTGATCTTGCCGATGATGTCATTGTTGCGACCTCATATGCAACTCTTCCGAATCCCGGAACGGCTGGCAAGCTCTACATCACGGCAGACAACAACAAGATGTACCGTTGGGATGACACTCTGGCTACACCTGATTATGTTGAACTGTCTGTGGATCTGAGTAACTATGCAACCAAGACAGAACTTGCAGCTGAAGAGTCAGCCAGAGAAGCCGAAGACACGAACTTAAAGAACGCTTTGGATGCCACGAACAAGAGAGTGGAGAACCTTGAACAGAAGGCAGGAGATTACTCCACAGTACAGTATAGAGGCACTAACGCAGTACCAACTGGAAAGGCTGAGTATGCTTTGGTAGAGAGTATAGTCGGTAAGTCAAGAGCGTGGAATCAGAAGGTCAATTCTTCTATTTTTCCTGCATCTGCTACTGTAAATGATGTTGCATTTACCAACAACGGAGATGGCTCGATAACTGTAAACGGAACGGCATCTGCCAATACTTTCTATATTTTCCAAAACGATACATATTTGAACGCAGGGCATAAATATCTTGCTTATGGTGGAAGTAGCAATGTAATCTTTGTTGATTCCTATAATGGAATGTTCGTAGACAACGGAAGCGGTGCGATATTCACAGCCA
>Ga0265301_10006732_pt1 | contig 10906 bp, 6 predicted proteins | sample AusTroGonzalo_MG_2_FD_193488 | JGI IMG/M metagenome (GOLD analysis project Ga0265301, IMG submission 193488) | Bovine rumen microbial communities from tropical cattle in Woodstock, Queensland, Australia - Gonzalo_04 | ecosystem: Host-associated > Mammals > Digestive system > Stomach > Rumen ...
CAAACCGCCTCAAACCGCCTCAAACCGCCTCAAACCGCCTCAAACCCCCTTCCCTGCCCCGCTCAACTCAACCCGAGGTTAAGTCGAAAGGATTTGAGGAGGCGCAGTTCATAAATTCAAGCGCAGTGCGAGGTGAAACATCGATCAATCGTCCCCCTCAAATCCAGGCCGCGCGCGTGCAGTGCGCAGCACATACGCGAAAACGTATGTGGAACATAACCGAGGTTGAATAACGGAATGGAACGATGCGGCAAGCGAATGCAGCCTATGAGGCGAAACGAACGTGTACGCCGCCCATCCGAGCTGAAGTCAAATCACCAGGCTTCGGTCGTGTACTCGACGATCTCTCCGCCGAGGTCGAAACACGCCTGACGCATGCCGTAATACTTACCGACCTGCGGATCGACGTTATACTCGTAGTTCGAGCTGCCGGAAACTTTCCGTTTCTTGATCAGCGGTTCGCTGCGTCCGGGGATCAGGACTTCCATTTCCGCACTCACGCTGACATGGAATTCGGCCGGACGGTAATCGTCGTCCTCGTAGCTGGGCTTGTAGCGGCGCATCGAGTTCGAAACGCTGACGAGGCGGACATAAAGGATGCAGTCGGCCTCATCCTTGGAAACGAGCTTGAGAGAGTTGTCGCTCTGGAACCGGGCGGCGATCTGCTGGCGCGCAAGCTCGGTGAGGAGCGGTTCGCGCGTGTCGTTGCGGATCGTGCTGATGGCGATCGTCTGAATCTGCGGATGCATCATGGAACCCATGTGGTAATATCCGCAGGAAGCGGCAAAGAGAATGCAGCAGGACGCGAGGACGCAGAGAGCAAGATTTTTCCGGAACATGCGGGAATCAATACGGATCATCGGAACCGGCCCTTTCTTCATAGGATTCGCGCGAATCGGTCTTCACGTCCTTTTTGAGGTCGCGGATGGGGAACAGCCATTTGCCGTCGCTGTTTTCCGGCGTGATGAGGAGATCGGAATCCTCAATCGGGATGGGGTTGCGCACGAAGTCGTAATGCGCTGGGTCCTTGCGCGGCATGTTCGCCGGGGGAGCCTCGTACGTCTCGTCGATTTTTGCGAGAAGCTTTTCGGACGGGATGGCCTGTTCCGTCTCGCCATAACGCTGCACCACGAGGTTGAGGTAATGCTCCGCGAGGTCGTCGCGACCGGTGCGGTGATGATATTTTGCGAGGTCATGAAGACGTTTCGCCTGAATCTTGTCGATTTCGAGGCGCTGCTCCTTCACCCACTGGATTTCCGGAGCCTGGGGATTGTTTTCCGCGAAATGGTCGAGCTGCTCGATCGCGAGGGCGGCCCAGTGACCGTCGCCGTCGCCATACTCGGCAAGCTGGCAGTAGACGTCGGCGAGTCCGAGCTCGGCGTAGTAGGCGGAATCGGTACCGGGGTGAAGCTGGAGCACTTCCTTGTATTTTTCAATGGCCTTGTCGGTCTTCTGATCGTCGAGGTACATACCGCCGAGACGGAGACGGACGGCAGCAGCGGAATCGGCGCACGGGGCATGATTGAGCGCAGCCTCGGAGCATTCCAGGAAACGGTCGGAATCCTTGATGAACGGGAACCACGCGAACATGGCATCACGGTGGCCGTTGTAGAACGCGTCCGCGATCTCGTATTCGCGGTTGACGGCCGAAGTAAAGTCAATGCGGCTCATATGCTCGTCGATGAGGCGTTCGATGCAGTCGAATTCCCGGCCGTAGAGTTCGGCCTGACGGTAAGCGCGCGCTGCGTTGATCAACGCGTTTGCCTTCACGGTCTTGTCCGAGGTGAGGAGCTCGGCGTCGAGGTAGCGTTTGGCGGCCTTGCGGTAATCGCCCTCGCGTTCGAGATCAAGCCCCTTTTGGAAGACTTCCTGCGCGGCGGCATCGTTCTTCGCGCGGAGCGAGGCATTTTCCTCTGCCTTCCGCGTCTCAAGTTCGGCGTCGCGAAGCTCGTCGGCGGTCATTTCCTGTTCGACATCGCCGGCTTCCTCAGCCGCAATGGCTTCGGAAACATCCGCGGCGGCTTCGGAACCTTCCGCGACGGCTTCCGTCGAAGATTCGGCCTGGATTTCGTCCGTCGTTTCCTGAGCATATGCGATGACTGCGCCGAGGGACCAGACGGTCGCCAGGCACAGAATCAACCCCGAGCGGACAGAACGAAACGACATGAGATGCAGCTCCAGAAGAAAAAACAGAACGGACAGAAAGGGACGATACCCTAATCTACATAATGTAGCACAAAAGACACAAAATACCAGAAGAAAACGAGAAAAACAGCAAAAAAACTGCGACGGAGGCGGAAAACCCGTTCAAAAAGCAACCGGGAGAACACTCTCCGCGCCGACCAAAAGGGCCGCCCGGTGAAGAGCGGCCCGTCAGACTGCGTTCAATCCGCCAATCACTTCTTCAGTTTGGCCGAAAGCAGGTCCTTGATCTCCTGCGTTTTGGCTTCCTTGACGATCTCAGGCGTGACCTTCACGTTCATGTTGAGGAGGCGCTTGACCATGTCGAGGTTGCCGGCGCGGGCGGCCAACAGAAGCGGCGTCTCGCCTTTCTTGTTCGGGAGGTCTTCCTTGGCGCTGCGGTACAGAAGCTTGCGAACAGTTTCATCATCCGCGGTCTCGGCGCAGAGGTGCATGACGGAGTTGCCGTCCTTGTCGACGCCGTTCACGTTGGGCAGCTTGTCGGCCAGGAACTTGACGATTTCGGGATATTTCGCGCCGGAGATGAGGACAGTGGTGCCGTCCTTGGCGGTAGCGGCGAAATTGGCCTTTTTGGTGGTCACGAGGAACTTCACGAGGGCGACATTGCCGCTGGCGGCGGCGCAATGCAGCGGCGTGAGCCCCTTCTCGTCTGCGAGGTTGACCTCAGCCTTCTTTTCGAGCAGGAAATTCACGGTGGAGGCCTTGCCGCGTTCGGCGGCGTAGAAGATCGGGGTGCGGCCGTTCTTCGCGATGGCGTTCACATCCGCGCCGGCCTGAACGAGGTCCTTGACCATTTCGAGGTTGCCGCGGGCGGCGGCCTGATGCAACGGGGTGAGTCCGTTGTTCGTGGCCACGGTCGGATCCGCGCCGAACGTCACGAGGTTCTTCACCATTTCGCCCGTCCCGATGCGGGCGGCATCGTAAAGCGGCGTCGCGCCGGATTTCGTGATCTGGCTGCGAGGAGAGCACGCACGGACTTTCAGCAGGTACGTGATGATGGCGTCCTGCTTCTTCAGGACGGCGCAGTGCAGCAGCGACATGCCGTTTTTGTCCTGCACGTTCGGATCGACCTTGTTCTTTCCGGCGTTGTCGAGGTTGCTCAGGATGGTGTAGTTTCCGTTCTCTATGCAGTAGAACGCGGGCGTACGGCCGTCCTCGTCCTTAGCGTTGACGTCGGCACCGGCCTCGATCAGTTCGAACGCGAGCTCCCAGTTCTTTTCCTTCAGGTACTCGAACATCTCCTTATTGAGGGCGGCGATGCGTTTCGCCTCTTCGCGGGCGGCGGCGTTCTGTTCATATTCCAGGCGGAGCGCGGCGATCTGCGCCTCGCGGTTCTTAATGGCCTGCTCGCGCATCTGGATGCGTTTCTCGCGTTCCTCCTCGTCGATGCCTTCCTCGTCCGGGTCGGGCGTCTCCTCAAGCGGAACCATAGCCTCGAAGTCGGGCATTTCCTCTTCGTCGCCGGCCTTCGCGCCTTCTCCGTCGCCTTCAAGCGCTTCCATCGCGGCGGCAGCGCCGGCCTGAACGGCGCCCTGAATGGCATCCTGGGAGATATTGAGGGTGATCACAGCATCATTGCCCTTGGTCTCGATCTTCAGGTTCTCAATGAATTTCAGGCTTTCGTCCGCCTCTTCGCCATCCTCGGGAGTCAGCGCGGACTTGAACGAATTGATGAAATCGACGAACTCGCCGCGGGAATCGGCGTCTTTGAAGCGGGCCGTGAGGGAAAGATCGACGGAGGAATCTTCGCCGGATGCGAGGCGGAAGACAAGAGTCTTCAGCCCGAGCTCGCCCAGCTGGTCCGCGAAAGTCTTGATCTGCTCGATCTTGTCGGCCAGATCTTCCAAGCCCGTCCTGGCCTCGTTTTCGAAGAACTTTATCACGCCCTCGCGGTCGAGCGCGATCGCGAAAATGGAGTCGTCGGCCTTCAGCGAACGCACCAGCGCGGACGGAGCCTCGACTTCGGGAAGGAGTTCCGGCTTCGCGTCCGAATCGTGGCTGACAAGGGCCTGAACCTGATCCTCGGAAGCGATCATCATGAAGACGCGTTCCGTGGAGTTTTCTTTCTTGAGCTCGTAGGCTTCCGCGCCGTCGAATTCGACTTTCTTCGCTTCAAAGTCTTCACTCTCCGTCAGGAACTTCTTGAACTCAGCGGATTTGCCATGCGTATTGGCGATCAGTCCACCGCTTCCGTCCGGCTTGACGAAGACCACGAACTGAACGTTCATTTCGCCTTCCTCGACCCCCGCGGACTTGAGCATCTCGTTCATGTTGATGTCGAGGGATTCCAGCACGGAGCTGAACGCCGGCGACCCGAACAGGGCCTCGTAATTCAGATACAGCGCGCCGGCGGCGTCCGACGGCACATAGGTCGTGACAGGTTCAACGGAAAAAACGGGTATCGTGGCGAATGCGAGAGCCAGGGTGACGGCTGTCGTTTTCAATGCAGTCATTATGTTCATGGTATCGGCCTTTCTTTGGCTGAGGGTGAACGGTTTCGAGCGGGGGGAACGCGGCCGCTTCCGTGGAATCGCGGGGAGGCGCACGCGTCGTCTTACGGTTTATTATACTACAAAAACGTAAAAAATGCAAGCCCGAAACACAAAGAAAAACCACATTTTTCCGTAAAATGAGGAAAACCGAACTAAAATCCGGAAGTTTCGGCGGCTGCTGCAGATGAGGGGGACATCCTGAAAGATCTGAGCCGCGAAATGAATGGGAAGTCACGAATCATTTCGAAACGAAAGCCGGCCTCGGGTTCAGTCCAGCGAAAGCAACTCCGCACAGTTTGCGAAAAAGAATACCCTGTGCCCGGCCGTCCACTCCTGCCGCGAACAACGCGCAAAAAAACGTCGCCCCCTCATTTGTCCCGATTTTCCACGCTTTCGCATGTTTTCTGTTTGACATTTCCGCCGAACCGGGCTATCTTATGAAATGAATTGAAATTATTATGGAACAGAACTGAACCTACGGGAAAGGAGCCCGCAATGGAACAATCCGCATTTGTCATGAAGCTGAAACCCGGCGTGATCGAGGAGTACAAACGCCGCCACGACGAAATCTGGCCCGACGTCCTGAAAGCGCATACGCTCGCCGGAATCCGCGATTATTCCATTTTCTACGATCCGGAGACGCTCATGCTCTTCGCGGTGCGCCGGCTCACGGCCGACGAGACCACGGAGACGCTGAAGGAGGAAGCCTGCATCCGCAAGTGGTGGGACTACAACGCCGACCTCATGGAATGCAAGCCCGACAACGAACCGTGTTCGCGCCCGCTCCGCCTCGTTTTCCACATGGACTGAACCGACAACGCAGGACACCGACATGAATCACCGTTACCTCGCCGCAGCGCTGCTCGCCGCCGCCTCGTCTGCCGTCGCTCTGAACGCCGCCGAATCCGCCGACTATCACGAATGGGAGGACCAGAGCGTCAACTACGTGAACACCGAACCGATGCGCTCGGACTGCGCCGTGCCGTCCGATCCCGAATCCATGATGCTCCTGAACGGCGACTGGAAATTCCATTTCGCCCTCACGCCGGAGACGCGCCCGCTCGATTTCTTCAAGCCCGGCTTCGACGCTTCGGAGTGGGACACCATCAAGGTCCCGTCGACCTGGGAGCTCCAGGGATACGGCACCCCGCTCTATTCCGGCTGGGAATACCCCTTCAAAGTCGATCCGCCGTTCGTGACGAAGGAACCGCCGCGCAGAAAGACCTCGTACCTCGAACGCAACCCGGTCGGCTCGTATCTGCGCGAGTTCGAGCTGCCGGACGGCTGGCTGAAAGACGGACAGGTCTTCGTGCGCCTGAACGGCGTGGCCTCGGCGTTCTACCTGTACATCAACGGCGAGAAGGTCGGCTACGGCGAGGATTCGTTCAGCCCGGACGAGTTCAACATCACGAAATATGTGAAGCCCGGCAAGAACTCCATCGCGGTCGAGGTGTATCACTTCAGTGACGGGTCCTACCTTGAAGACCAGGATTTCTTCCGCTTCTCCGGCATCTTCCGCGATGTCGTGCTGTTCCGCACGCCGGAAGTCGCCATCCGCGACATCTTCATGCGCCCCTCGCTCGACAAGGATGACTACAAGACCGGCATCCTCGACGGCGACATCATCCTGAAAAACTACAGCGAACGGGATTACGACCGCAGACTGTCCTGCGTCCTGACCGCCCCGGACGGCAAGACTGCCTACAGCTTCTCCCTGCCGTTCCGCCTCGAACCGGGCGAGGAGAAGACCGTCAAGCTGAACGGCATCCGTTTCCCGAACGTGATGGCTTGGACCGCGGAGACGCCGAATCTGTACAAGCTCCTGCTCGCAGTCCGGGTCGATACGCAAAAGCCGGAACAGTTCCTGACCGCCGACCTCGGGTTCCGCACGGTCGAGATCGGCCCGGAGAACCAGCTGCTCGTGAACGGCCGCGAAGTCATCCTGAAGGGCGTGAACCGTCACGAGACGCACCCCGACCTCGGACGCGCCCTCACGCATGAGGTCATGGAGCAGGACGTGAAGCTCATGAAGGCGAACAACGTGAACACCGTCCGCACCTCCCACTACCCGAACGATCCCTACTGGTACGAGCTGTGCAACAAGTACGGCCTGTACGTCGTAGCCGAGGCGAACATCGAGTGCCACGCGCATCAGGTCCTCACCGAGGACCCGAAGTGGACGCAGGCGTACATCGAACGCAACCGGAACAACGTGCTCCGACTCAAGAACAATCCGTCCATCATCATCTGGAGCCTCGGCAACGAAAACGGCTGGGGCGAGTGCGCCAACCTCGTCGCCGCCTCGAAGGAAATTCAGAAGATCGACACGACGCGCCTCATCCACGCCTGCGAGCTCGGCTACCGGCCCGGCCTCACCGACATGGGCAGTACCATGTACCCCTCGGTCGCGAGCGTGGAGAAGATCGGAGCCGACCAGGAGCACGCGAACTGGAACTGGGCCGCACCGGAGAAGACCCGCGCGAAAACCGGACCGTTCTTCGTCTGCGAGTTCGCCCACAGCATGGGCAACGCCCTCGGCAACTTCAAGGAATACATCGATCTCTACGAGAAGTACCCGAACCTCATCGGCGGCTGCATCTGGGACTGGGTCGACCAGGACATGCGCGCGGAACGCCAGGAGGACGGCAAATACAAGGCCGCCCCGTTCACCGGCAGCGCGCTCGCGTTCGGCGGCATGTTCGGCGACAACCCCGGCGACGGCAATTTCTGCGACAACGGCGTGATCTTCGCCGACCGCACGAAGAGCGCGAAGCTCCGCGAGGTGAAGCGCGTGTACCAGTACGTCGGATTCGACGTGAGCACCCCCGCGCCGAAGGACAACGGCCTGTTCGAAGTCACGATCACGAACAAGTATTTCCACAAGAACCTCGCCGGGCACACCCTCGTGGTCCTGTACAGCGGCGGCCTCCGCGCGGGGGTCGACGCCAAGCGCATCTGGAGCGCCCACCCGATCCCCGCGCTCGCCCCGGGCAAGTCCATCGGCATGCGCTGCGCCTATCCGCGCCAGGTCGCGGGAATGGACGAGCCGCCGGCCATGCTCCTGCTGGTCTTCGACACCCCGATCAGGCTCGGCACCATGCGCATGATCACCCGGTTCAACTTCCTCGCGGACCCGGACCCGATCGACCTGCTTGACGCGGGCAGGTTCGAGGAATTCCTCGACGCCGCGGTCGCCACGTATTCCGTGGACGGCGCCGCGTACGAAACGCCCGTCCCCGAGAAAAAGAAATCCGCTAAGAATCTCTCCCTGCTGAACGTGACCGAGGAGGGCGAGGGGGACGACACCTCCATCACCGTGACCGGCGACGGCTTCAAGGCGGAATTCCGCGACGCCAACCTCGTTTCGCTCGCCTACGACGGCAAAGAAGTCCTGAAGGCCGGCCCGCAGCCCGAAATCTACCGCGCCCCGGTCGACAACGACAAATGGATCTTCGACAAGGAGCCCGGCAAGTACTTGACCGCGACCATCGAACCGTCTCCGAGGGCGGTAAAAGACCCCCAGGCGGCGGATGTGAATGACGAGAACAAAGAAGACTACGCCGACCTTTGCTGGAAAAGAACTGAAAACGGCGACGTTTCCGTCACCTCGAATCAGTGGCTCACGCTCGCCAGACAGATCAACTATCGCATCCACACCACATGGGACATCGCGCGTGACGGCACGATCACCGTCAAGGCGGCGGTCCACGCGTCGGCATCGCCCGTCTCCGTCTATCGCAACGGATTCTCCATGATCCTCGACGGCGCGTACAGCCACGTCTCCTACCTCGGCTACGGCCCGCAAGAGAACTACCGCGACCGCCGCCACGCCGCCTGGTTCGACCGCTTCGACACCACCGTGCTCGGCATGATCGAGCCCTACGTGAAGTCCCAGAGCTACGGCAACCGCATCGGCACGAAGAACGTGATCCTGTACGGCGATGACGAGGACCTGCCCGCCGTCTCGTTCACCCTGCTCAAAAACGAAAACGGCGGCGTGGAGCTCCCCGGCATGGAGTTCTCCGTTTCTCCTTGGACCGAGACCGAGATCGCCGAATCCTATACGCGGGATCGTCTGCCCACGCCCGGCGAGAAAGTCGTGCTGCACCTGGATTCGCTCGTGTCCGGCCTCGGCGGGGCCAGCTGCGGCCCGGAACCTCTGCCGGAATACAAGGTCGGCAACCGGGGCTTCACGATGGAGTACGTGATCGCGCCGTTCCGCTCCAAGCACATCCCGAAATAATCCCACCTCAAAAAACACGCCGGGAGCGTCCCCTGTTCGGGATGCTTCCGGCTTTTTCGTTTTTGAACGGGAATGAGGTTATTTCCTGCGGGTTTTACCGTCTCGTTTGCCGCCCTGCTTGTCCCGCCCGTTTTTCCGCTCGTTCGGCGGGCGTTTTCCCTCGTTTTTGCCATTGTGCGAGGGTCCGGCGTCACGGTCGCGGCGGAGCATGTCGCGCTGGCCGCGTCGTTCGGCGAGGCCCTTGTTGACCTGGATCGGCTGTCCGTCGGGCGTGGTTTCGGAACAGTACATGGCGCAGCCCATGGTCATGGCGAGCGGGATGAAGTCCTGCACCTGCTTCGGGCTCCAGTGGTATTTGGCGAGGTAGGAATCGACCACGCGCATGTGGCGCTCCGTGCAGCCGGGGAAGTTCGAAATGAAATACGGGATCATGAACTGCTTCTTCCCGGTCGCGGCGTTCACGCGGTCGAAGATGTCCTTGAACTTGTCGAACACGCCCGCCTGGCCCTTGCGCATGAGGCGCAGGACCTCGCCGTCGAGGTGTTCCGGGGCCACGCTGAGCTGGCCGCCCACGTGGTCGCGGATGATCTTTTCGGTCTGGCGCGGCTGAAGGAGCGCGAGGTCGAGGCGGATGCCGGAGTTGATGAAGACGTGCTTCACGCCGGGGATGCGCTTGATTCGGTCGAGCAGGTCCATGAGCGGCTTCTCGTCCGCGTGGTAATTCGGGCAGATCGAGGGGAACAGGCACGAGATGCGGCGGCATTTTCTGCATTTTTCGGGGTCGAACGGGCCGTGACCGTAGATATTGCCCGCCGCGCCGCCGATGTCGCTGATCGTGCCGTGGAAGAACGGCTGGGCCGCGAGCTTTTCGATGCTGCGGACGACGCTTTCCGGCGACCTCGAAACGAGGTGGTGGTTCTGATGCGACACGAGCCCGCAGAACGCGCATCCGCCGGGGCATCCGCGCACCACGGGGATCGAGTCGCGGATCACGTCCCACGCCGGGATGCGCTCCGTGTAGCTCCAGTGCGGCAGTCCGGTGAACGGCAGTTCGCAGACGTGGTCGAACTCGGCGGAGGTCATCGGCGGGCGCGGCGGCTCGACGAGCAGGATGCGGCCGCGGGTCCACTGGACCAGACGGCGTCCGTTCCACGGGTTCATCTCCGCCTCGACGATCTTCGTCTGGCGCATGATGGCGTCCTTGTCGGCGGAAAGTTCCTCGCAGGACGGCAGCACGACGCAGGAATCGTCCGGGACAAACGACGCGCTCTCGCGTCCGCCGAGGTAACGGCACGTGCCGCGGATGCCGTCGAGCGGCTGATCGCGTCTGATGCGGTCGAATATTTCCAGCATGGTAAGCTCGCCCATGCCGTAGCACAGCAGGTCGGCCTTCGCGTCCACCAGCACGGAGGGGCGCATCTTGTCCTGCCAGTAGTCGTAATGCGCCACGCGCCGCAGGCTCGCCTCGACGCCGCCCAGGATCACGGGGAGACCCGGGAACGCCTGCCGCACGAGCTGACTGTAGACGACCGAGGCGTGAGGCGGACACAGCCCTGTCTTCCCGCCCGGCGAATACATGTCCTCGTGCCGGAGACGGCGGCCCGCCGTGTAGAGCTTCACCATGGAGTCCATGTTGCCGCTGGCCACGCCGCATCCGAGCAGAGGCCGCCCGAACGTCTTCACGCTGTCCGGGTCCTTCCAGTCCGGCTGGGCCGCGATCCCGACGCGGTAGCCCGCGTCCAGCAACACGCGCGCAATGAGCGGCGGCCCGAACGTCGGATGGTCCACGTAGGCGTCGCCCGTCACGATCAAGACGTCGATGGCGTCCCAGCCGCGGGCGAGCATCTCCTCGCGGGTCATCGGGACGAATGCTGTAAGGTCGGGTCGCGGCATGGTTCTGTTCGGATTTCTGCGTTATCGGTTCGGGGTGCGGTCGTTTTCGCGGGCAGGAAAACACTTTTCACAGAAA
>Ga0265301_10006734_pt1 | contig 10905 bp, 2 predicted proteins | sample AusTroGonzalo_MG_2_FD_193488 | JGI IMG/M metagenome (GOLD analysis project Ga0265301, IMG submission 193488) | Bovine rumen microbial communities from tropical cattle in Woodstock, Queensland, Australia - Gonzalo_04 | ecosystem: Host-associated > Mammals > Digestive system > Stomach > Rumen ...
CTGAGTATTTTTTGAGATGCTGAAATAATCTCAAAAAATACTCAGAGAACACCCTTTTTCAGAAGTCTTTATCGGAAGCATCGAATCATCTGGAAATTCGTCGATATCACTTCCCATCTCAAGATCTTCGGGTTCGTAGGTTTCTTCTTCGATTTCGGGAAGTCCGCCTGTGCATTCGTGCCTCTCGCAAAGCAACTGAAGCGCGGCGAGAGCGTTGATCCTGCCGTAACCGTACTTTTCGCTGAAACCGTTTTCGTCATATCCTGCATCAACCGGCGAAACTTTGTCAGCGGTAGTCGTTATGATCTCGTAAAGTTCGTCTCTGCTCAATTCAGGATAAGCCGAGATCAGAAGACCTGCGACTGCTGCAGCAAGAGGAGATGCGCTGCTCGTTCCGCCGAAAGTCCCCGTGTAGTCGCTCTGCGAATATCCGTACCAGCTTCTTGCATCGATCGTCCAGATACCGTCTTTTATCATGTCGAACGCGAACGGATTCCACACATAGTCGCCGTCAATATCTGAAGAAGGCGCCATGATGTCGAGATCTCTGCCGAAATCGCTGTAGTTTGACCTCTGTCCGTAGGCATTCAGCGCACCGACCGCGATAACGTCTTCGTTTGCGGCGTAACCGTCGAAAGTCTCTTCCGCGCTTATATCCTCGTTCCCGTTTCCCGCTGCAAAAAATATGACGACACCGAGCCCGTCACGCTCTTTTTCGCGGGCATATTTCACAATTTCCTTAACAACTTCGGGCATATCCTCGCCGCCGCCGTTATCGGCAGGTCCCCAGCTGTTTGAAATTATCTGAACACCCTGATCCAGAACAAAATTGAAGGCATTCGCCATATTTTCGCCTTCACCGAGCATATCACCCGAGCGGACCGGCACGATTTTGCATTCCGGGCACGCCCCGGCGACACCTAAATCGTTGTCTTTCACCGCAGCGATAACACCTGTGACGCAGGTTCCGTGCGGCTCGTTGTCATCGGCATAAGGATAATCGTCGCCGTCGACCAGATCGAGTCCTTTCAGATATTTTCCCGCCATATCGGGGTGATGCAGATCAAAAGCATCGTCGATTATACCGATTTTCACTCCGGTTCCGGCACCGAGTCCGAGATTTTCAAGATAATCCCATGCCGCCGAAACTTTTGCATCATTCCCTGCTATCCCGCGCTGACCGGTATTAAGAAGATGCCACTGGTTTGCAAAAAAAGGATCGCTGCTTTTGTATTCAATATTTATTTTTTTATCAGGAAACGCTTTTTTCACAAGCGGCGATTTCGAAAAGCAATCCAGAGAAATTTCTTTTGAATCAGAGTGTACCGCGTAAAAATTCGTCCGTTTTATCTTATAAAAATATTTTATCCCGCAATCAGCAAAATCACTTTTCAAAAACCTGCGTGCTTCGTCTTTCAACTGCACGAAAACGGTATCTTCAGCCGAAACCGTCAGACAAATCAGCAAAAAAGAAATAAAAAAGAGTTTTTTCATAACTGCCTCCGGCAAAAAAAACGGCAAATTATACACAAACCGCAGAAATTTTCGAATAATTGCTTAAATCTCAACACCGCAAATATATTGTATTACAAAAAATTTGCCTTCATTTCACTTTTCAGTAGCATTGATGTCCGATATTGTTTTTTTATTAAGGATAGTGAGTTTAGGGAATTTAGGGTGCTTAGGGTGTTTAGGGATTTTAAACTCCTTAGATTCCTTAAATTCCCTAGACTCCCTATCCCCACAATACCAGGAGGCCTGAAATGAGAAGATTTTTTACATTCTGCCTGATTCTTTCTGTTTTTGTTTTCACCGTTTCATGCGGTGAAAAAAAGGAAAAGAATGTTTACGAGTATCCGGACGATGATTCGACTGAAGTTACCGGACCGGACAAAGACACGGACAGCACCGTGACACCGGATGACGGAACGCCGGACGAAGATTCCGGTGACACCGATGAACCGGAAGATTCCGACACGGCTGACGATTCAGACGAAGACGGCGCTGACGATTCCGACACGAGCGCAGTGATCGTCGACGATGACACAACGGACAACGATATTCCGGAACCTGACGATACAGACACAACGGAACCTGATGAAGATAACGACACTCCTGAAACCCCCGATCAGGATTCTGAAACTCCTGAAATTCCCGAAGTGACCGAAAGCCATAAAATCAGCGGTATCTACCAGATAGACGGCGAAGTTTCGGGAATCGAAGCAGCCCTTTACGAATGCGGCGGGACTGAACAAATCGCAGCGGCAACCACAAATGCAAACGGAAAATATTCATTCAACGCAGAGATTTCGGCGACAAAAACCTACTGCGTCAGGGCAAACGGTTTTGCAAGCTGTTTCAAGGAAATGAGCGATCACGTCGCGAATATTTCGGAAATCACGAACGCGGCATATCTCGTTGACGAAAACTGCCAGAACATCCGCAGAAGCGAGACAAAAGTCAGACTTTACGCAAAACTGGGAACCGGAAAATGGCTGGGCGAGCTCGATTATTCCAAACTTTCAGGCATCAAAAACGGACTCAGGCTTCTCTCTTCCTCCCTTAACATAAACGATCCGAAGATCCTCTCCGAAAAGATTGCGGCTGACGTCAATAAAACCGACGGACGCGAATTTTTCAAATTTTTCAACGGCTTCAAAATTTCGGCAGACAGGAACGAAGTAAAAATCAATACAAGGAATGCCGCAAGCAACGAAGTAACCCTCGCAGTAGAGGGCGGAAGCAGCGTCGTTGCAGCCGGTTTCCAGATCATCTGGACTGCGCAGAACCAGACCACTTCCGCCGCGACCCGCAAATTCAGAAGCAGCGATCCCGGCGAATACACTGTCCGCGCAAAACTCGTTGCCGGAGGCGACCCGATAATGGCGGGCGACCCGATCATGGCAGGCGACCCGATCATGGCGGGCGATCCGATAATGGGCGGAACCGATGAAGCCGGAGATCCCATCATGGGCGGAACAGGTGATGAAGGCGGAGACCCCATAATGGGCGGAACAGGTGACGACGGCGGCGACCCCATCATGGCGGGCGATCCGATAATGATAACAGAAGATTCCTCGACTCTCCTTTTCCTTCTTGAAAAGCTGCAGGGAACGATCGATGTCAGGGATATGAGCAAACACATTTCGCAATACATCGACAACGGAATTTACGCGGTCATTCCCAAAAATACCGTCATTACAAAGAGCAGTTCACAGCCTGCAAAAGAGCTGACTTACTCGATTCTTACGGCAGGCGACGCTTCGCAGATTTCAAAAATCGACTTCGGCCCCGACGGAACGACTTTCACGGGCGATTCGATATACTTTGTCTATGAACTCGGCACTGTTTTCGGCGGCGATCCGATAATGCTTTCGGCGACAAGGACCGCTTCGGACGGCACAAGCGAGATCCTTCAGTCGGCTGGCGGCGACCCGATCATGCTCGAGAACGGCGGCGATCCCATCATGTTCTCGGCAGGAGGCGACCCGATCATGCAGATCGCGCGTTCCGCAGGAGGCGACCCGATCATGCAGTCGGCTGGCGGCGATCCCATCATGGCTGGAGATCCGATCATGACGAACGCTGCGGGTGATCCCATCATGGCGGGAGACCCGATTATGACGAATGCGGCGGGCGATCCGATTATGACGACAGCTGCCGGTGACCCCATCATGAACGCGGCGGCAGGTGATCCGATTATGACGAGTGCGGCGGGCGATCCGATTATGACAACGGCTGCCGGTGACCCCATCATGCTTGGAACAAGTTCCAGCGTAATGATCGCAAAGAGCGGCCACTTCTCGGGCTTCCTTATCAATTCGCACTCTCTGCCGGTATCAGTCGGCGACATGATCGCGAAGTGGTGCAATACCTACTACTATCAGGGCTACTCTCCGCTTAAATTCATCAGACTCGGCGTTGAAAAGTATAAACCGGAAGGCGAAGAGAGGGACGAACTCCTTTCGTACCTGACATGCGAGAGACTCGGCGAACTCGAAAGCGACCTCGACGAGCTTATAAACAGGCAGGTCGGCTTCCAGAGAAACCTCAATCTCTTTGAAAACATCTACTTTATTTCCGAGTTCTACAACCGGATGCTTGCAAAGAGCGGAAGCGGCGAAGTCGCGGCAGTCAAAAACGGTCTTGAACTGCGCAGCGCGATCGCATCGCTTTACACTTCGACGACTTCGTTCAACAGAAGCTCGACTCTGGCTGACCTCTTCGATTCTTCAAAGATCCCGCTTACTTACAACGGAAACACGCCTGCTGATTATTCCAGTGACGCGCAGAAGGCGATGACCGGCCTTTCCGAAAGAAACGACATATACGTTGCAGGCAAGAAGGATCTGATGATTTTCGCGAACTACATCACGACTTCTTCCAAAGGGCCCGATTTCAGCGGTGTTTCAACGGCTTTGAGCCCCGACAAGTTCATCTGTGCATGGCTTGATCCCGACACGGCTCCGCAGGATTGCAATAAAGTCTACACTCTCAACGAAAACGGACATGTCGCGCTCGGCGGCACGGAAGTCAGCGTCGCAGAGGCGAACGCGGTGTTCACGAAGTTCTTCATGCCTTTCAACAGCAGACTCAGCGATTCCGAAAAACTCGATATTTTCAGAACTTTCTACCTTGTCCTGCGTTATGCGGGAACCGTTTTCTATAACGGCGTCAGAGTCGAAGAGCTCAACGAAAAACTTCTGAAGACGGCTTACCTCGTCTTTGACGGCATCAATAAAAACAAAAACGCGGTTTCGATCGTCGATGATTTCGACGCTTCGGCCAACACCGTCAAGGTCCTTGAAAACGGCGCTCTGGAGACGACGCCCTACATCAATAAACTTTCGACTCTTACCGACCTTATTTCGCTCAAAGCCGCAAACAGCGCGGAAGTTGAGAAAGTCTTAATAAATATAAACGGTTACGAATTTGACCAGATTCGCGAGAATACACGGATCTACTACAAGCCGAAAGGCTCTTTGAAGGAAAAATCGATAGTTCTCACCCCGGGAACGCTTGCCGCAGGGCTCAAACCGCTCAAGGAACTTCTCGGGAGCGAAAACGTTGACGAACCCGGAAACATCACGGGTGAAATGACGGTCGTCGTCAACTCGAAGATTTCCGACAAAACATATACGGCGCAGAAAACCTACGGATTCCTGGTCAACGACAGGAATGAAGGTGTCGGTTCAAAGCCGGTTCCGTCGGATCTTTCGGTATTTGTCAGCGATTCCGCAGGCAATCCTGTTTCCTCCGCAAAGAATCCGTGGATCATCCTCAATCCGGGAAACAAAGTCTACTATCCGGAGGGCGGAAACATCAATATCGAAAACCTTGCTCCGGCTTCCTACACGATCGACGCCTTTGCAGACGGCTACTACGCAAAGAGTGTCGGCGTAAACGTTCCCGAAAACTCGAATCTCAGCGTTGAAATCAGGCTTGACGAAGAACTCACCTCTTCGGCAGAGGCGGCTCTCACGGTCAAAGTCAGGATCGATACGGCAAAACACCCCGAAAAGGTTTATCTCCAGATCTATGACGAAAACGTCGATCTCATAGCAAACGGAGACGCCCTCTTCAACAGCGGAACCGGCACCTACGACGACGTCGAAATAGACATCAACTTCGGCAGATACACCCTTCTTGCCGTCGGCGAAGAGCTCTACAGCTACGTCGAGACGATCACCGTAAATCAGGAAAACACCGTCAAGGAAATCAAGGTCGTTGCGAAAAACGCATGCGGAAACGGCATAATCGATTCGACCGAAGAGTGCGAAGTCAGCGCTTCAATGACATCGAACACCGCCCGCTGCGGCGATATCTATCCCGCTGCGATGAATCCTGAAAACACCGCTTCATGCAACCCGGCGACATGCCTTTACGAGAAGACTGACTGCGGAAAAGCGGCAGTCTGCGGCGATGGAGTTATCGATTCTCCGGAAGAAGGATGCGACACAAAGTCGAAAAACTGCTCCGATATCACAGGTTTTGCAGGGACGAAAGGTATCGCTCCGTGCGCTTCGACATGTTTAGACTGGATCACGGCAGGCAACTGCTCGAAAACCGAGGCAAGCTGCGGAACGCTTCCCGCAAACGCTCTCTGGAACGACGGAACCGGCAGATTCACGCAGGTTTACGACGGAGAAAACTGGGCACCGGCGACAAAGTCCGCGTCGTACGGCCTCACAAAAGATGAGTGCGTCTTCTCATGCAGAAAAGGCTACAAGTGGGATGAAACACACAGCATCTGCGCCGAAAATCCGCTTTCACTCGGCAATATCTGCACAGGAGCTGTTTCCTGCTTCGACGATACCACTGAAGGAGAATGTCCGGCTTACGGCGAAGCGTTCTTCGGTCAGGACTGGCAGTATGCAGAGGCCGGTTTCTGCACTCCGAAAGAGTTAAAGACAACCGGAAGCGGCAGCGAAAAGACTGTCGTTGACAGTTTCACCCACTACGAGTGGCAGAAAACCGCAGGCAGTGCAAAAACCTGGAGCAATGCCGATAAATACTGTATGCAGTCAACCTACGCAGGCAAAAACGACTGGAGGCTTCCGAGTCCGGCCGAACTGCTCACGATCGTTGACGCAGGCACGGCAAGTCCTGCTCTTGACGACCATTTCACTGTTTCGGGATACAATTTCTGGGCAACCGAAGATAAGAAAAACACAGAAAACGCATGGATGCTCGGCGAAAACGGCGAACTCGCAAGCGTTGAGAAAACGGCTCTGAACAGTGTCATCTGCGTCCGTGTCAGCGAATATGCGGCTCCGACGGACCGCTTTGAAACTGCGGCTGAAACAGTCACCGACAAAGAGAGCTCGCTTATGTGGCAGAAGAGCCCCTCTTCGTCAAAGAACTGGCGCGAAGCTCTCAACTACTGCGAAGAGATTTCGACAGGCGGCAGCTTCGACTGGAGACTTCCGAACAGAAACGAACTTGCTTCCATCATAGATTTCACGAAAACAAACGGCGCGGCAGGCGGATTTGCCCTTCCTGAGCGCACATTCTGGACTTCGACGACTTCGGCGGCTTCGGCTGAAGAAGCGTGGACAGTCGATTTTGAGAGCGGAAGCATTGAATCTGCTGACAAAACTGACACGAAGTATGTCATCTGCGTCAGAAACGGCGGAACCTGTTTCAGCGACGAGTGCGCTACACCGTGCAGCTTCGATCCGTGCAGACATATCGAAAATTCGACCGGAACATGCAGAGAGGCCGACGGCGCATTCTCGTGCGGCTGCAAATCGGGATTCAGCTGGAGTTCCGGCAAGTGCATAATCAAAACCACAAAGTATACGCCGTGCACCGGACTTCCCGAAAACGCAAAGTGGAACACCGTCTTCGGCATAAGCCAGACTTACGACGGCAGCAAATGGATCCCGAGCGAAATCGGCTACTTCAACAGCAACGCAAGTTCCGAAGAGTGCCGCTTCATCTGCGACACGAACTACAACTGGGATCCCGACCTGAACAGATGCATCGCTCAGTCGAAACTCACCTCATGCAGCGGCAAAAAGCCGAATTCCGTCTGGAACGAAGCGACAAAAATCAACCAGACATGGAACGGCGAGGCGTGGGAACCTTCCGAAACTCCGGTATTCAGCGAAACTTCGTGCAGCGAGTCATGCTGCTTCAAATGCAAAGAGCACTTCAACTGGAACGCAGCAAACGAAGAGTGCGATCCCGCAACCCGCAATGATGTCGAATGCACAGGACTCGCGGAACACGCTTCATGGTGGAACGATCCGCACACCATAACCCAGACATGGGATGACAATGCAGGCGACTGGTATCCGACGACAACCGGAACTTACAAGTCTGATGCAGGAGATAACGGCTGCTTCTTCAAGTGCAACGAAAACTACGAGTGGAATCAGGCATTAAGAAAATGCGCTCCGAAGACAATCTACAATGTCGCATGTACCGGCCTTCCGACTGACGGAACAGCCGAATGGAACCAGTTCTCGACGATCAACCAGACCTGGAACGAAACCGAAGAAAAATATCTGCCTTCGACAAAAGGAACCTACAACGCGACGGCAAATCCGGAATACTGCTACTTCAAATGCAAACTGAATTTCACCTGGAACGGCAATATCTGCGTTGCAAATACACGTCAGGCAGAGTGCACCGGCCTTGCGGCACACGCTTCATGGCACAATGCGACAATCACGCAGACCTGGAACGGCTCGGAATGGCTGCCGACAACAGCCGGAGGCTACAAGGAAACGGCAGACAGCAGATACTGCTACTACAAATGCAACGAAAACTTCTCATGGAACACAAATTCATCAAGCTGCGTCGGCAAACAACAGCCTGCTACATGCGACAACAGCACCCTTCCTGCACACGCCCAGTGGTGGAATACAAGCATAACCCAGACATGGAACGGCTATGAGTGGCTGCCGACAACAGTCGGAAGTTACAACGACAGTGCCGACAACACCAGATGCTACTTCCGCTGCGACGAGCATTACAACTGGAATACGACGGCAAGAAGATGCGAAGCTGAAACGAATGATAATGTCGCCTGCGACAACGACACGCTTCCGGAACATGCGCAGTGGAACGTATTCACTACCATAAACCAGACTTGGAACGGAAACGGCTGGGCTCCTTCGACGGCAGGAACCTACAACGAAATTCCAAGCCCGAACGAATGCCGCTTCAAATGCAAAGACAATTACACATGGGACGGCTTACTCTGCGCTGCGAATACAAGACAGGCAAAATGCGTCAAGAACGCTCCGCACACTTCGTGGTGGAACGGTGTTTCGACCATAACCCAGACCTGGAACGAAGATTTGGGCGACTGGTATCCGACTCAAACAACCGGAGAGTACCGTGAAAACGATCCGGCAGGAGAGAACGGCTGCTTCTTCAAGTGTGATGAAAACTACGAATGGAAGGAATCAGGATGCGAACCCAAAACGCAAACTGTCAACTGCGACAACACCACGCTTCCCGCTCACGCTAAATGGTGGAATGACAGTGAAACCTTAACGCTAACTCAGCAGTGGAACAGTGTTTATGAAGACTGGTATCCTTCAACGACAGGAACTTACAAATCCCATTGGACAACAGAAGACACCGGCTGCTTCTTTACATGCGAAGACAAGTATCAATGGAATCCGGCAACCGTATCGTGCGAACCTGAAATACGATACAATGTTCCTTGCGATATTCCCGAAAACGCTGTCTCCAACGGTGTGCCCTCGATCAATCAGACATGGAATGAAACTGAGCAGAAATACCTGCCTTCCAACATAGCAGCATACAACGAAACATATACTTTTAATAATGAGTGCAGATACAAATGCAAGGATGATTACTTTTACGACGGTTACAAATGCATGAATCCTTGCTGGGGAAGTGAAGATCCCTGCAAATATACTCCGAATGCAATCGAGGACACCTGTGAGGCTACAGCATTTAACGAATATACCTGCGCATGTAAACCATCATCGGAAACATCCTTGCAATATTTCTGGGATGACGGAAAATGCCTGACTGCAAATTTCGGCAGAATATGCACAGGACAGGATAAATGCTACAACAACAACGCAAACTCCGAACAAAGTTGCTCGAACGTAGGCCAAAGTTTCTCCGGACAGGATGCACAGTATGCTCAGAAAGGTGTCTGCATCCCGAAAGACTTCGCGCAAAAGACTCTTGGCAATAACCAAACTGTTGTCGTTGACAAGAATTTGAATATTATGTGGCAGCTGGCGATTGATTCAAACAAAAGAACATGGGATGAAGCCAATAGTTACTGTGAAAATTTAAATTATGACGGACTACCAAGCTGGAGACTTCCTACAGTCAAAGAACTTTTGAGCATTGTTGACAACAGCAAAGACAGTAATGCGGCATACGAAATATTCGGTTCACTCCCGGCTTCTCCCTTATTCTGGTCATCAAAAACATACGGAGATAATGGAATCAATGTCTCTTTGGAAACAGGGGAATCATCACGCGTAGCAAAGAGCACCACACTCTATGTCCGCTGCGTCAAAGGAACCAAAGAGGGTGACGGAAACTTTGTTCAAGCAAATGTCGGCGGAGACACTATCGTTACAGACAAAACGACAGGTCTTATCTGGTATAACAACGACACCACAGTGTCATGGCAGGATGCATTGTCGGCATGTGAAGACCTTGAATATGCCGGTTTTGACGACTGGAGACTTCCCAACAAAAACGAACTTGCCTCTCTGTACAACTTTGAAGCAAGTACAGGCAATTCAGACTATCCGGGGATGAGCACAACCAAAAAGTCATGGTCTTCCACCACAATTAAGAAGTACAACAACATGGCCTGGGTTGTAAACTTTAAAACAGGGGGAAATGGGGCACTGAAAATCGACCAACAATTCTCGAAAGGCACAACAACCGATATCTCTTACATGTGTGTAAGAACCGCTACCTGCGGTGCCGGAAAAAATTGGGACGGAGAAAAATGTGTCGATCCATGTGAGGGAAGCGGCTGCGGAGAACTTGACAACTCAACCGGTGTCTGCAGACTGGAAACCCTGGATACAACCAAATGCGAATGCGAGGATGAATACTTCTGGACAAAAGATGAACCAAACGACAACTATATATGCGGAGCAGAGGAAAGAACTGTTGACTGCATAGGACTGCCGGAACATGCAAGCTGGAATACGGCTACCCAAATCACCCAAACTTTAACGGATGTTATTACGTATAAGCGGGATATGTGGGGGAACCTAACAGATGAAATAGATCACATAGACTACAAATATGATCCTACAGCCCAAGGCTCATATAATACAGCAGCCAGCACAACTGAATGCCGCTTTAAATGCGAGAGCGGGTATTATTGGAATAACAGCAGTCAGTGCCTCAACCCGTGCAATCCGAATCCGTGCAGCAGCC
>Ga0265301_10006736_pt1 | contig 10904 bp, 6 predicted proteins | sample AusTroGonzalo_MG_2_FD_193488 | JGI IMG/M metagenome (GOLD analysis project Ga0265301, IMG submission 193488) | Bovine rumen microbial communities from tropical cattle in Woodstock, Queensland, Australia - Gonzalo_04 | ecosystem: Host-associated > Mammals > Digestive system > Stomach > Rumen ...
CTTCAGCGAGGGCGGTCTGACCATCGGTGCCGGTCTGGAAGACCTGGGCAAGGGCCTGGTATCGCAGTGCGGTACACTCTACTCGACGAAAGCCAAGGGCGTTCGTTACCTGCAGCTCACCGAAGGATACATTACCAAGGAGTTCCTGGACGAGGACAACGAGGTATGCGGCTACGAGTACGTACACATGGGCAAGTTCATGGACGCCGTGAAGAAAGGCGTTGACGCCAACGAGGCTCTCAAGAGCGTGACCGGTACCTACGGCCGCACCACCAAGGAGCAAGGCGCAGTAAAATCAATCGACCCACGCAAAAACTAAGGAGGACAGGACTATGTTACGTGAAGTAAAATTTGAGTCACAAGACCGCCGCGAGAAACAGATTCTCGCCGCACTGAACGCCAACGGTATAGCTTCCATCGAGGAGGCCAACCAGATCTGCGAACAATACGGCCTCGATCCTTATATGACCTGCGAGGAGACCCAGCGTATCTGCTTTGAGAACGCCAAGTGGGCTTATGTAGTCGGCACGGCTATCGCCCTGAAGAAAGGCTGCAAGAACGCCGCTGACGCCGCCGAGGCTATCGGTATCGGCCTGCAGGCCTTCTGCATCCCGGGCTCTGTGGCCGACGACCGCAAGGTAGGTATAGGTCACGGCAACCTGGCAGCCCGTCTGCTCCGCGAGGAGACACAGTGCTTCGCCTTCCTGGCCGGCCACGAGTCGTTCGCTGCCGCCGAGGGTGCCATCAAGATTGCCGAAATGGCGAACAAGGTTCGCAAGAACCCGCTGCGTTGCATCCTGAACGGTCTGGGCAAGGACGCCGCCATGATCATCAGCCGCATCAACGGCTTCACCTACGTGCAGACCGAGTTCGACTACTTCACCGGCGAGCTGAAGATCGTGCGCAAGAAAGCCTACTCCGACGGTCCGCGTGCCAAGGTCAACTGCTACGGTGCTGACGACGTACGCGAGGGCGTGGCCATCCTCTGGCACGAGAACGTGGACGTATCCATCACCGGTAACTCCACCAACCCGACACGCTTCCAGCACCCGGTAGCCGGTACGTACAAGAAAGAGCGCGTGCTGGCCGGCAAGCCGTACTTCTCGGTTGCATCCGGTGGCGGTACAGGCCGTACGCTGCACCCCGATAACATGGCTGCAGGACCCGCATCCTACGGTATGACCGATACCCTCGGACGTATGCACAGCGATGCACAGTTCGCAGGCTCGAGCTCCGTACCCGCACACGTTGAGATGATGGGCTTCCTGGGCATCGGCAACAACCCGATGGTAGGTTGCACCGTGGCTTGCGCCGTGAACGTGGCTCTCGCCCTCAGCAAATAGTGCTAACAGATGCCGCTCTGCGGCATAAAGCGCACTATTGCCTCGGGCTCTCCCCACCACAACAACGTTGTGCCGGGGACCCCATTTAGAAAAACCACAACCCCTACCGTATGATAGGGGCTGTGGTGACAACAAAAAGAAAATAATTCTACTAATCATGGCAGAAGAAAAAAAACAGCCATCTGCAGAGAAACTGAAAGCTCTGCAGTTGGCTATTGATAAAATAGACAAGGACTTCGGCAAAGGCGCCATCATGAAGCTGGGTGACGACCGCGTGGAGGACGTACAGGTCATCCCGACCGGCAGCGTGACGCTGAACCTCGCTCTGGGCGTAGGCGGCTATCCGCGCGGACGAGTGGTGGAGATCTTCGGTCCTGAGTCGTCCGGTAAGACCACCCTGGCTATCCACGCGATGGCCGAGGTGCAGCGTCAGGGCGGCATAGCGGCTATCATCGACGCCGAGCATGCGTTCGACCGCTTCTATGCCGAGAAACTCGGCGTGGACACCGACAACCTGCTTATCGCCCAGCCCGACAGCGGCGAACAGGCACTGGAGATAGCCGACAAACTCATCAGCTCGGCTGCCGTTGACCTGATAGTGATCGACTCCGTGGCCGCTCTGACGCCAAAGGCTGAGATCGACGGCGAGATGGGTGACAACAAGGTGGGCTTGCAGGCACGACTGATGAGCCAGGCGCTACGTAAGATGACCGCCACCATCAACAAGACACAGACCACCTGCATCTTCATCAACCAGCTCCGCGAGAAGATAGGCATCATGTTCGGCAACCCCGAGACAACCACCGGCGGCAACGCCCTGAAGTTCTACGCCTCGGTACGCCTCGACATACGCCGCGTCAGCCAGATCAAGGACGGCGACGAGGTGCTCGGCAACCAGGTACGCGTCAAGGTGGTGAAGAACAAGGTGGCGCCTCCGTTCAAGAAAGCCGAGTTCGACCTCATGTTCGACGAAGGTATCTCACGCTCCGGCGAGATTGTTGACCTCGGTGTAGCCAAGGGAATCCTGCAGAAGTCCGGTTCGTGGTTCAGCTACAACGGACAGAAGCTCGCCCAAGGACGCGACGCCGTGAAGAAGGTGATCAAGGAGAACCCCGATCTCGCTGAAGAGATAGAGGCACAGATCATGGCATGAGCGTTCGGCAACGCGGTCGCACGAATTGCGCGAGCGCAATAAAAGCGACGCGTGCCTTCGCTCTCCCCACCGCAAACACTACGTTTGTTTGCGTCGGGGACCCCATAAACAAGGAAAACGGTGGGCGAGTTATCGCAGCAAATACTGACTCTTACTCCCGAACAGGCGTACAAGACAGCACAGCAGTACCGCATCGTCAAGCGTTCGATTGACGCACGGCAGCGGCAACTGAAGGTGAACATGACACTCCTGTTGGACGAAAACGGGCATCCTGTACCCAAGGATGCCCCGTTGCCGTTATATACACCGCCTGTATGGCAGGACGTACGCCAAGCAGCGAAATGCGTGCGTATAGTAGGTGCCGGTCCGGCGGGACTGTTCGCCGCCCTGACCTGCATCGAGCACGGCGTGAAGCCTGTCCTGTATGAGCGGGGCAAGGAGGTGAGCGAGAGGAAGAAAGACATCGCTCAACTGAACCGCAACGTCAGTCTGAACAACGAGTCAAACTACTGCTTCGGCGAAGGCGGCGCCGGCACGTTCAGCGACGGCAAACTCTTCTCGCGAAGTAAGAAGCGCGGTAACATGCAGCGCGTGATGGAACTGTTCCACCACTTCGGCGCACCGGACACCGTGCTATACGAGACACACGCACACATTGGCAGCGACAAGCTGCCGGGCATCATACGCGCCATACGCGACTGCATCACCGAGCACGGCGGTGAGGTGCATTTCGGCCACTGCGTCGGTGAACAGGAACTGCGGCAGTGGCTGGACGAAGGTCCGGTGATTCTGGCTATCGGTCATTCGGCCCACGACACCTACAGGATGCTTGACACGATTGGCGTAGCGCTGCAGAACAAAGGCTTTGCCATGGGTGTGCGCGCCGAACATCCGCAGTCGCTCATCAACCGCCTGATGTACCACACAACGGATGCCGACCTTATCCGTTACGTCGGCAACGCTTCCTATTCGCTCGTCACGCAGGCGGAGGGCCGCGGCGTCTATTCGTTCTGCATGTGCCCGGGCGGTCACATGGTACCTGCCACCAGCAGCACCGACGCCTGCGTCATCAACGGCATGTCCGCCTCGCACCGCAACTCGCCCTACGCCAACTCGGGCATGGTGGTGCAGATCAACCCCGAGGACATACAAGCCATCTACCCCGAAGCCGGCGATGACTGCCTTGCCGGACTCAGGCTGCAGGAGCACGTAGAGCGCCTTGCCTACCTTCACGGCGGCGCACCGGCCATCGCTCCGGCGCAACGGCTCGGGGACTTTGTGCGCGGCAAGCGTTCGGCCGACCTGCCGGCATGCAGTTACCTGCCCGGCGTACGCAGCAGCGCGCTGCACGAGTGGATGCCCCCGTTCATCGCCCGGCGGCTGCAACAGGGCTTCCGCGACTTCGACCGCAAGTACCCGGGATTCCTGACCAACGACGCACTGATCCTGGCCGTGGAAAGCCGCTCCAGCAGCGCGCTGCGCATCCCGCGCAACCCGGACACCCTGCAATCACTCTCTCACCCTAACCTCTACCCCTGCGGCGAAGGTGCCGGCTATGCCGGCGGCATAACCTCCTCTGCTCTCGACGGCATAAACGCCGCACTACACGCCCTATAAAACCCTATTACAATCGCACACATGCAACATAAATCCTATTCACTGAAAGAGGTGTTCTCCCCTAAACTGTTCCAGACCTTCAAGCACTACACCCGCGCCCAGTTCGGTCAGGATGCGCTGGCCGGCGTTATAGTGGGCATAGTAGCCATACCACTGGCTGTAGCGTTCGGTATATCGTCGGGCGTCGGTCCGACGGAAGGTCTGGTGACCGCCATCATTGCCGGCTTCCTGATATCACTGTTAGGCGGCAGCAAGGTACAGATAGGCGGGCCTACCGGTGCTTTCATCGTAATCATCTACGGCATCATACAGCAGTACGGACTGGGCGGGCTGACCATAGCCACCATCATGGCGGGCTTCATACTTATCCTAATGGGCGCGGCGCACCTCGGTTCGGTGATCAAGTTCGTCCCCTACCCGGTAATCGTGGGTTTCACCGCCGGTATAGCCGTAACCATCTTCTCGACCCAGATGAACGATTTTTTCGGTCTGGGGCTGACCAATGTACCGGCGAACTTCATCGACAAATGGGCATTCTATTTCCAGCATTTCAGCGTCAACTGGTGGGCGTTCGCCATCGGTCTGTTCTCACTGCTTATATGCATATGCATGCCTCTGATCACCAAGCGCATTCCCGGTTCGCTGGCAGCGATCGTGTTTGCCACCCTGGGCGTATGGCTGCTCAAGACCTACGCTCCCGAATCCTGGGGTCTGGCATCGCTGCAGACGATCAGCGACCTGTACGAACTGCCTCACGGCGTGCCTGCGCCGCACCTGCCGAGCATGCAACTGGCTGAAGGAGAGACCTTCTTCACCATGATACAGAAGCTGTTCCCCTCCGCTTTCACCATCGCCATGCTCGGTGCAATAGAGTCACTGCTGTCAGCCATGGTGGCGGACGGCGTGATTGGCGACAAGCATAACTCCAACACCGAACTTATCGCCCAAGGCGTGGCGAACGTGGTTGTTCCGTTCTTCGGCGGCATACCTGCTACCGGAGCCATAGCCCGTACGATGACGAACATCAACAACGGCGGCCGCACACCTGTAGCCGGCATCGTTCACGCCGTAGTGCTGCTGCTCGTGCTTATGTTCCTGGGCAGACTGGTAGGCATGATACCGATGGCCTGCCTCGCCGCCGTGCTGATCATGGTCAGCTATTCTATGTCGGGCTGGAAAACCATCTACGGCCTGATCAAGCACCCGACACGCGATCTGGCCGTGCTGGGCATAACGTTCTTCCTGACAGTCATCTTCGACCTAACCGTTGCCATCGAGATAGGCATCCTGCTGGCACTCGTGCTGTTCCTGATGCGCACGAGCGAACAGACGCACATACGCACGCTGCACAACGAGATCGACCCCAACGAAGATACAGACGTCCAGTCGAACCTGGAGCACCTGACTATCCCGCAGGGCGTGGAGGTGTACGAGATCGACGGCCCGTACTTCTTCGGCATAGCCAACCGGTTTGACGACATCATGAGCCACGTGTCAGGCGAAAAGTATCCCATACGTATCATTCGCATGCGCAAGGTGCCTTTTGTTGACTCCACAGCCATGCACAACCTCGAGATGCTTATCCAGCGCTCACACCGCGAAGGGATGACCATCATCCTGTCCGGTGTAAAGACACACGTGCTCCATCAGCTTCAGGCCGGAGGCATTGAGCAGATGATGGACAAGGAGAACATCTGCCCGAACATCCACGTGGCGCTCAACCGCGCCAGCGAACTGCTGCAGCAGAAGTAGCACGGCAGCCGGCGGCTGACACGCAAAAGAAACGCTATACTATTTATTATACATTTAATCGCCCCGTACTATGCAACGCCTTATCTTATCCGTTCTGTTATCCGCATTTTGCGTCTCCCTGTATGCCGGCATCGACAGCCGGTGGACAGACGAAGAGATCCGTTCCGCCAACACCGCAGCCACCTGTCCGTTCCTGAGCCAGGTGGAGCGCGATGTTATTCTGTACAACAACCTCGCCCGTATGTACCCCAAGAAGTTCGTACAGGTTGAACTGAAGGACGAACCGAACAACTCGTATCTGCGTTCGCTGATTGCCACCATGAATAACATGGTCCCTGTGAACGCCCTTACGGTGAATGACCGGGAAACCGAACTGGCCAAGTGCTGGGCAAAGGTGAGCGGCCAAAAAGGAATAACAGGACACGATCGCGTGGATTGCGAACCGTTTTACATCGGTGGTTACGGCGCTGAAAACTGCAGTTATGGCAGGAATACAGGCCGCAACATTATAGTTCAACTGCTTATAGACAAAAACACCCCCAGCCTCGGGCATCGTATAAACTGTCTGAATAGCATATATGTGTCAGTAGGCGTAGGCTTTGACAAGCACATCACTTATGGCTGTTGCTGTGTCATGGACTTCACGAATCAGGAGGGCGTCGCATATCCACCTGCCGCGGGCACATCGTATTCGGGAACCTCGTATCGCAAACCATCCGGATCCGACAAGCAGAAGCCCAACAAACAGAACGACAGCAACATATATGACCGCTATTTTGACTACAGCGGATTTTCGAGCATCAGTTATCTGACTTTGGGGTACACGTACTCGTTCATGGACAACCGCCACTGGCTGAACGCCTCACTGTTTGACTTCCGGATAACGGCAGTAGGTCTTTCTCTGCTTAGTATGGAGATGTCGGTCAGCCCGTGGGACACACGCGTATTCTACCGCCCCACAGCACGAATCTACGTTCCCGTGATAGACTACCTCGCCATCGTGCCTTACGGCGGCGTGAGCATGGATACGGGTGCAGTGGGCAAGTTGCTCAACCCGAACAGCACCTACAATCCGCAGCAGGATTTCACGATGGCCGTGATTGCCGGTGCCGGAGTAAACCTGTCCATACTCAAGCGCATGCCCATCGAATTGAAAGTGGAATACCGTCACCCCGTAATCAACCCGACGGCCTGTCTATGTCCGCAAGGCATCTATCTGGGTGCTCAACTGTATTTCGGCAGCACGTTTTAGGCGTCAGCATTGCTGAAAATGCAAACTCCACATAAGAAACACGATTTTTTAGGCAAAGCGTTTGTTTTTCTCAAAAAAAAACAGTAACTTTGTGGGCTTTTTGCGTGCATTGCGCACTACATACCCGCGCGAGCACACGCATGAGCAGCCCTAACAAGCAACAAAGTTATTATGATTGAATACATTTACGGAGAGCTGAGCGAACTCAGTCCGACACTGGCTGTGATTGAAGCGGGTGGTGTCGGTTACGCGATAAACATAGCTCTGACCACTTTCACCCAACTGTCAGGCAAAGAGCGCACAGGCAGCAATGCCGGGCAGCCCTGCCGTCTGTACTGCACGGAGATTATCCGCGAAGACACGCACGAACTGTACGGCTTTCCCACGAAAGGCGAACGTGCCTTGTTTGAGATGATGATGACCGTGAGCGGTATAGGCGGAAACACCGCACGACTGGTTATGTCCGCCTACTCGGCAGCTGACATCCGTCAGATTATCGCCACAGGTAACGTGAAAGCCCTGAGCGCCATCAAAGGCTTTGGTCCGAAGACCGCCCAACGGCTCATTGTTGACCTGAAAGACAAAGTGCTGAAGATTGACCTCGGTGCAGAAACCAACACCGTGCTGTTTGACGAGCCCGCAGTAGCCGACTCCGAAGTGAAGACCGAGGCGGTAAGCGCACTGACCATGCTCGGCTTCGCAGCCGCAGCAAGCAGCAAAGCGGTAGACAAGATACTTACGCAAAACCCCGCAGCAAGTGTGGAAACAGTTATACGACTGGCATTGAAAATGCTGTAACGGTACAAACAAGAACGATTTGAAACAGAAAATTCTATATATCATTTTGCTCTCGTCAGCATTGCTGATGAGCAAGACAAGCATGGCGCAACTGCCAGACTGGCTGGCACCATCCACCAGCAAGCAAAAAACGACGTCATCAAAGACATCAAACGACAACGGCAAACGGACGAACGGACGCGACAACAACAGTTCAAGGGGCAACACTTCCTCCCGGAACAACAACGACGCCAACTCCGCCCAACCGTCCGCTTCTGCCCAAACGGGCGAACCCGGGATAGCGGACGCCACGGTTGAGGCCGCGCCGATGGACACAGCCATACGCGGCTCCATGCAGTTTGCAGACACGCAGAACACCGAAGTCGAGTTCAATCCCGAAAACGGCTACTACATCATTCACACAAAGATCGGTGACGTGGATATAACCACGCCATACCTGCTCAATCAGGAAGAATATCTGCAGTACAGCGAACGTGAGCAGATGAGCCGCTACTGGAAGCAGAAAATCAGCGAAGTAGAGCACAGCAACGAGCGGAAGTTCGACATCACGGACATGAAGTTCAACATCGGTCCGGCAGACAAGGTCTTCGGTCCCGGCGGCGTACAGCTGAAGATGCAAGGTAGTGCGGAGCTGCTGTTCGGATTCAAGCACCAGTACATCGACAACCCGTCGCTTACCGAGCGTTCGCGCAACAACAACGTTTTCGATTTCGACGAGAAGATTCAGGCATCCATCAACGGCAAGGTAGGCGACAAACTGAACTTCACGCTGAACTACAACACCGAGGCATCGTTCAGCTTTGACCAGCAGAACCTCAAACTCGGGTACAAAGGCAAGGAAGACGATATTATCCAGAGCATAGAAGCCGGTAACGTAACCATGGACCTCAACAGCTCGCTTATCCGCGGTACGCAGGCGCTGTTCGGCGTAAAGGTGGGACTGCAGTTCGGCAAACTGAAGATTCAAGGTCTCGTATCACAACAGAACAGCGAGAGTCAAAGCGTAAGCAGCGAGGGAGGCGCACAGATGACGAAGTTCGAAGTGGGCATAATCGACTACGATGAGAACCGTCACTTCTTCCTGAACTACTTCTTCCGTGACAACTACGAGAACGCCATGCAATCGCTGCCATACGTGGCATCCGGCGTCACCATCAACCGCATCGAGGTGTGGATCACCAACAAGCGCGGCTCGTACGACCAGGCACGCAACTTCCTCGCCTTGAGCGATCTGGGCGAGAGTGACGAACAGCACATCAGCCTGACCAACAGCGGCACGCCGCAATGGTCAGTTGGCGCAGACAAGCGCTACAGCGTACCGACGAACAAGGCCAACAGCGAGTACGACAACATACTGGGCCTGCCTGAGATACGCGACATACAGCAGATGACGTCCGTGCTGCAAGCCGCCTACCCTGACCTGATAGGAGGGGAAGATTATGAAAAGGTGGAGTCGGCACGCTTGCTCAACAGTTCGGAATATACCCTGAACAGCGCTTTGGGCTACATTTCACTCAAAAGCGGTCTGAACCAGGACGAAGTGCTTGCCGTTGCATACGAATATACGTATGGCGGTCAGGTCTATCAGGTCGGAGAGTTCTCGACGGACAAGATCGGCGCAGACTCTATCCAGACCGGCCAGAAATCCCCGGCACTGATCCTGAAGATGCTGAAAGGCAGCAACAATGCGCCCAAACACAAAGGCCGCGGCACGTGGGACCTGATGATGAAGAACGTATATTCGTTAGGCGTAACGAGTATGTCGAGCGACAAATTCGAGTTGTACGTAATGTACCGCAACGACAGCGTCGGCACAGAACTGCAATACCTGCCTGAGAGCCAGATTAAAGGCAAACAGCTGCTCCGCGTGATGAATCTGGACCGTCTGGACAGCCGCAAGAACGCCTCGCCTGACGGCAAGTTCGACTACGTGGAGGGCTACACCGCACTATCAAGCAGCGGACGCATCATCTTCCCTGTACTGGAGCCGTTCGGCAACCACCTGCGGCAGGCTATAGGCGATGACGCCACAGCATCCAAATATATTTTCCAGGAGCTATACGACTCGACGCTGGTGAACGCACAGGAGATGACCGAGAAGAACAAGTTCAAGCTTATCGGTAAGCTGAAAGGGTCGGCAGGCAACGAGATCCGCCTGAACGCCATGAACGTGCCACGAGGCAGTGTAACCGTCACCGCCGGCGGCGCAACACTTGTCGAGAACGTTGACTATACGGTTGACTATACCATGGGAACGGTTACCATTCTCAACCAAAGCATCATAGACAGCGGAACGAAAGTGGATGTAAAGCTGGAGAACCAGTCCACCTTCTCCATGCAACGCAAGAGCCTGTTCGGCTTCCACGCCGAGTATGCATTTACCAAGGACCTTATGCTCGGCGGTACAATCATGCACCTGCGCGAGCGGCCGCTGACGACAAAGGTCAACACCGGCAGCGAGCCTTTGGCAAATACCATCTGGGGTGTAAACGGAGCATGGAAAACCGACATCCAATGGTTGACAAACGCCATTGACAAGATCCCATGGATTACAGCCACACAGCCTTCCACTTTCGCTATCAATGCAGAGTTTGCGCACCTGATACCGGGGCATACGAATGACGTCGGTTCAGTCGGCACGGCGTATATTGACGACTTTGAGCAGACGATGACCGAGATAGATATCCACTATCCGAGTTACTGGCGACTGGCCTCCACTCCGCGCAACGATGAAAAGTTCCCGGAATACAACTACAGCAACAATATAGAGTACGGCAAGAACCGCGCTTGGATTTCCTGGTTTACTCCCGACCCTATTTTCGGCTATCCTCAGAGCAACACGCCGCAGCATATAAAAGACGACATCAACGCCCTGAGTGACATGCGTACGCGTATCGTGTATGAGCAGGAGCTCTTCCCCAACCGCGAGACACTTGCCAACGAGGACCCGAAGATTGCCACTCTGAACCTCAGTTTCTATCCCGACGAG
>Ga0265301_10006737_pt1 | contig 10904 bp, 10 predicted proteins | sample AusTroGonzalo_MG_2_FD_193488 | JGI IMG/M metagenome (GOLD analysis project Ga0265301, IMG submission 193488) | Bovine rumen microbial communities from tropical cattle in Woodstock, Queensland, Australia - Gonzalo_04 | ecosystem: Host-associated > Mammals > Digestive system > Stomach > Rumen ...
TCCTCAAAAAGACGGGTGGCGCGCCTTTGATTTTAAAAAAGCGACTTTAAAGGATGTTTTTTATCCCTAATTGATTGCAAGTTTTAATGCTTTGTGTTAAAACAGGTAAAAAAGGGGGTAAATATGCCGAAAAAAAAGACAATCGCAAAGCCAATAACCGTTGATGTGCGCACGGCACTCCCCTTGTCTGATGCTCAAAAGGAAAAAATCGGGGCCGTTCTTCAAAAACGGTTGGATGTTTCATCCGAAATCAATGAAATTGTCGACGAATCTTTGTTGGGTGGTTTTCAAGTGCAAATCGGATCGTCCTTGATTGACCTTTCGACAAAGGCCAAAATGCACGACTTGAAAGATATTTTGTTAAAAACGTCGTTAAAGGAACTTTCCGCCGACGATTTGGAACAGAATTTTGAAAAGATTATGGCCAAAGAGCCTGTCTTGCCGCATGTCGTCAACGGTGGCTATGTCACCAGCGTAAAGGATGGCGTGGCGTGTGTGACAGGAATGAAAAAAGCGGCCGCCGGCGAGTTGATTTGTTTTGAAAACGATGTCAAAGGGATTGTCTTTAACCTGACACAAACGCGGGCCGATATCGTCCTTTTAGGAAAGGCCGATAAGTTAAAAGAAGGGACTTTTGCCCGTCAAACGGGGGATGTTTTGAAGGTTCCTGTCGGTGAAGCTCTTTTGGGACGGGTGGTTGATGCTTTGGGACAGCCGATTGATGATGAAGGTGAAATTAAAACAAAAACTTTTTATCCCCTTGAACGCCCCGCAGTCGGGATCGTTGATCGCCAGCCCGTGAAAGTTCCCCTGCGCACGGGAACGAAAGTGGTTGATGCTTTGGTGCCGATTGGGCTCGGTCAGCGGGAGTTGATTGTGGGCGACCGGCAAACGGGAAAGACAACGTTGTTGATCGATACGATTCTAAATCAAAAGAAAATAAACGAAACCGCCACGGATGAAAAACAGAAAGTTTATTGCATCTATGTGGCCATCGGGCAAAAACAATCAACGGTGGCCGACTTGGTGGCGTTGTTAAAGAAAAAAGGGGCAATGGCCTACACGACCGTGGTTTGCGCCGGCGCATCGGATAATGCTTCGTTGCAGTATATTGCGCCGTTTGCGGCGACCAGTATGGGCGAATACTTCCGCGATAAAGGCAAAAATGTGGTGATTTTCTATGATGATTTGTCAAAGCACGCGAACGCGTATCGGCAATTGTCGCTGTTGCTTCGGCGACCGCCGGGGCGGGAAGCGTATCCGGGGGATATTTTTTATCTGCATTCACGCCTGTTGGAACGGGCGGCTATGATGTCGGATGCCAAGGGCGGCGGTTCTTTGACGGCGATACCGGTGGTGGAAACGCAAGAAGGCGACCTGTCCGCCTATATCCCGACGAATGTCATTTCCATTACGGACGGTCAGATTTTTTTGGAAAATGCGCTGTTTCATCAAGGCATTCGGCCGGCGGTGAATGTTGGGCTTTCGGTCAGTCGTGTCGGATCAAAGGCGCAATACCCGCTGTTGGCTAAACTGGCCGGTTCAATGAAGTTGGAATTGGCTCAGTATCGGGAAATGCTTTCATTCGCGCAGATTGCGTCGGATTTGGACTTATCGGCCCAAAATCTGCTCCAAAAAGGTGCCCGTATAACGCAAATGCTTTGCCAAAGGGAAAACGCCCCCCTTTCGTTTGCGCAGGAATATGTCTGCCTTTACGCGGTGTTGAAGGGCTTTTTGGATTCGTTGGAGGTGGCTGACATTGTGCCTTTTTCCGAACAGTTGATGGAACAGATGACGTTGAGTTATCCGGATTTGATGGAAAAATTGGAACAGACACAAAAGATGACCCCCGCTATGCAGTCGGTGTTGGATGAAGCTTTGCGGGAATTGTCTACGGCATTTTTGGCGCAGAAACAAAAACTTTTTGATGAAAAGGCGGACCAGTGAGCGGCTTAAAAGAGTTAAAATCACGCATTCGCACCGTTGACAGCACGATGAAAATCACATCGGCAATGAAAATGGTATCCGTTTCCCGATTGCGCAAAACGCACGCTTTGTTGCAAAACGCCTATCCGTACGCGGATGAAATTAACCGTATGTTTCGCCGGTTGGTTCGTCATCTTTCGTCATTGGAAAAGGCCGATCAGAAAGTGTCCTTGCCGCTTCTTTTGAAAGGTCGTCCCGACCCAAAGGTGCATTTGTTGGTGTGTGTGACATCTGACGAAGGACTTTGCGGCCAATTCAACGAAACGGTTTTGAAAAAGTTTGAGGACGTTTTGGCGGTTCTTCGGTCGGAAAATCCGGAACAAAAAGTAAATGTTTTGTGCTTCGGATACCGTGGCGGGGAAATTTTGAAAAAGAAGCATCCGGAACTTTCGGTCCATATTTTATCACGCACGTTTGATAAAAATCTTTCTTTGTTTCAGGAGGCCCAAAGGCTTTCCTTGCGCCTGATGGACCTTTTTTACGCGGGCAATTTTGATGTGTGTACCGCGATTTACAGCGCCTTCATTTCCGCGATTGAACAAAAGACAAAGGTGGAACAATTGGTGCCGTTGGAAATGTTTTTCCACGAGAACAAATGGGATTTTTTGACCCCAGACGATGACCCCGTGTACGTCAAGCGGGATGCTTTGGGACAAAAGAAAATCAAAGCGCCGGCATTGAAAGTTTTAGGCGCGTTGGGGGGCGGGCGTTTGCATTCGCCTTTGGAAAAAATGGACACGGACGAATTATTGAAAACGTCAACGCGCACCGCGGATACTTACGATTATTTTCCGGACGGATTAAAGTTATTGGATGGCATCTTGCCGTATTACCTTGAATCATATTTTTACAAGATTTTGTTGGAAACGGCGGCGTCTGAAAACGCTTTCCGGATGATGAGCATGGAAAACGCATCCAAAAGCGCATCCGAGAAACGGTCGGCGTTGGCCAAACAATATCATCGCAAAAGGCAAGAACTTGTTACAAAAGAATTGGTCGAAATGACGGCCGCGACAGGAGTTTAAAATGGATAAAAAAGGAAAAATCGTTGCAGTTACGGGTTCGGTGGTTGATGTGTGCTTTGCGCCGGCGGATATGCCTTTGTTGCAAACAGCGTTGTCTGTTACTTGTCCCGACGGTCGGAAATTGACATTGGAAACGGTGCAATTATTGCCGAAAGATACGGTGCGTGCATTGGCTTTGGATGCGACGGACGGCCTGTTTTTGGGCCAAGAAGTCATTAACACCGGATCGCCGATATGCGTGCCGGTGGGTGAAGCGACTTTGGGCCGGATTATGAATGTGACCGGCGAGCCGTTGGACGGTCGCGGAAAGATTGAAACGCCGCTTCGCCGACCGATTCACCAAAAAAATCCGAACTTTACGGACCAAGCGACCGAAACGGTTCAATTGGTGACGGGTATCAAAGTCATTGACTTGCTTTGCCCGTATGCCAAAGGTGGAAAGATAGGCCTTTTCGGCGGCGCGGGTGTTGGGAAAACCGTCATCATTATGGAACTGATTAACAACATTGCCAAAAAACATGGCGGATATTCGGTCTTTACGGGTGTTGGGGAAAGAACCCGCGAAGGAAACGAACTTTACGGGGAAATGATACAAAGCGGCGTCATTGATTTGGATTCGAATAAATCAAAGGCGGCGTTGGTGTTTGGCCAAATGAATGAAGCCCCCGGCGCGCGCGCTTTGGTGGCTTTGACGGGATTGACGTTGGCGGAATACTTCCGCGATGCCAAACACCAAGACGTGCTGTTGTTCATTGACAACATTTTCCGTTTTTCACAAGCGGGCTCGGAAGTTTCTTCCTTGTTAGGACGTATCCCGTCCGCGGTGGGGTATCAGCCGACTTTGGCGACGGATATGGGCGAATTACAGGAACGCATTACATCGACAAAGGACGGGTCTATTACGTCGGTGCAGGCGGTTTATGTGCCGGCGGACGATTTGACGGATCCGGCACCGGCAACAACTTTCTCGCACTTGGATGCCACGACGGTGCTCAGCCGGAACATCGCCGAACAAGGGCTTTATCCGGCGGTGGATCCTTTGGCGTCGTTCAGCCGAATCTTAACGCCGGCAGTGGTGGGCCAAGAACATTACGACATCGCCCAATCGGTGTTGAAAGTTTTGCAAACGTACCAATCGTTGCAGGATATTATCGCGATTTTGGGCGTGGACGAATTGTCGGCGGAAGATAAATTGACTGTGGCCCGCGCGCGTAAAATCCAACGGTTTTTAACACAACCGTTTGCGGTGGCGGAAAGCTTTACCGGAAAGGCCGGCGCGTTTGTGAACTTGTCCGACACGTTAAAGGGCTTTGCGGCGATTTTATCGGGTGAATGCGACGATTGGCCGCAGCAGGCTTTCTATATGGTTGGCACAATAGAAGAAGCCGAACAGAAGGCCAAGGATATGAAAGCAGGGGAAATAGAGGATGCCTGAAACCCTAAAAGTCGAAGGTAAAATGAACATTCATTTAATCTCGCCCACCGGCGTGATTGTGGATGGGATTGCGGACAAAGTCCTGTTGCCGACGGACGAAGGGCCTTTGATGGTGTTAAAAAATCGTGCACCGATGTTTGTGCGAATCACAGTGGGTCCGATGTGGATTTATAACAAAGGACAGCGACCGGTTTGTTACTACCTTTCGCATGGGATAGCGGAAATTCGGCGGGATATTTGTTCGGTTTTGGCGTGGGGGATTTTGGCCGAAAAGATAGATAAAGACCGTGCGCGTCGTCATTTGGAACAGACGCGACTTGATCGTGAAAAGATGCATTCAAAGGTCGGCCGACAGCTGATTGACCACCAGATTGAATTTGAAGAAAACTTGATTGGCCGCCCGTCACTTCTTCGCGCCCCGGATTTTGGATAGGTTTTTTTATTCGTCATTCTGAGGGAGAGGAACTCGACCGAAGAATCCATAGTATGCTGCTTTTTTAGATTCGGCTGTTATGGACTCTTCGCTGCGCTCTTAAGTGACGTACAAAAAAACGCCCCGCGAACGGGACGTTTCTTTTGTGTTTGTAACAATAATGTTAAAACTATGATGTTGTGCTGTTCATGAAGGAGAACGTTGCAACATTGCTTGCATACGTCACTTTAACACCATTAACACGTGTTCCCATTTTTTCTGTCAACACAGTACCAACAGCATCCGAAACATTCTGGGCTTTAACCGTTGTTTCATCATTGTTTTTGGTATAGTTGCTGATGTAAACATTCTTGCCGGTACCTGTTAAGAAACCGGGAATAGCTTCCTTTAAAATATCAGCACATTTGCCTTTGGCTGCTGTTGTTCCGTCACCAAAAGCAGGTGCCCCTGTCATATTACTTGTTTGGGAAACGACGACGCAACGTGTGACATAGTCAGTCAAGGTATTTGCACGCCAACGGTTCATGGCCATTGTGTAGCCAGCCAAACCACCAATAGATAACACACCAATGATTGCCAATACACCAAGCATTTCAATCATTGAACGACCAGATTCAATTTTTTTCATTTTTTTCTTCCTTTTTCTAATGTTATAGGTTAATTAATCAACCAATTCCAAAGTTAACACATATTAACCTTGGAGTACAAGAAAAAAATAACAACTTTCGTCATTTTTCTTTTCCTTGATTTCAAGATTATGTCATAAAAAGTTAAAGAAAGGTAAAACAAAAACATAAAACCACAAAAAAACGCCCCGCGAACGGGACGTTTCTTTTGTGTTTGTAACAATAATGTTAAAACTATGATGTTGTGCTGTTCATGAAAGAGAATGTGCCGGGTTTCGTGAACTTAACGCCACTGACACGTGTTCCCATTTTTTCGTACAAAACGTCTTGAACCGCTGTGGAAATATCAGCAACAGTAACTTGCGTTTCATCTGTATTTTCATTATATGAGCTGATTTCAACAGCACCGGCAAATCCCGGCTTGGTTTCGCTTAAAATAGTTTCGCAACTACCGGTTGTCGGAATTCCCGTCACACCTTTCGTTTGGGAAACGACGACGCAACGTGTGACATAGTCAGTCAAGGTATTTGCACGCCAACGGTTCATGGCCATTGTGTAGCCAGCCAAACCACCAATAGATAACACACCAATGATTGCCAATACACCAAGCATTTCAATCATTGAACGACCAGATTCAATTTTTTTCATTTTTTTCTTCCTTTTTTTAATGTTATAGGTTAATTAACCAAATTCAAAGCTAACACATGTCGGCTTCGAAATACAAGAAAAAAATAACAACTTTCGTCATTTTTCTTTCCTTATGCCTCAGGTTATGTCATAAAAAGTTAAAAAAAAGTAAAGCAAAAACATAAAAAAGTGTGATTTTACGGCTTTTACTTCTTTTCCTTTAAGTAGGCGGACTTTAATTGTCCACAGGCGGCCATGATGTCTTGTCCGCGCGAGGCGCGAATCGGGGCCGCAAAATAGGCGTCCTCTAACACTTTCGAAAAACGGTGGATGGCGTTGTTTGATGACGGTTCAAAAGCGCACCCGTCCCACGGATTAAAAGGAATCAAGTTAAATTTGACCTCTAATCCCTTCACCAATTGTATCAGCTCTTTCGCGTTTTCAACCGAATCGTTGACGCCCTTTATCATAACGTATTCCATGGTGATGTATTGCCGGTGCGGGATGCGCGCTTGATATTCCTTGCACGCCTGTATCAATGTAGCCAGCGGGTATTTTTTGTTGATAGGCATAATTTGGTTGCGAATCTCATCGTTTGGGGCGTGCAGGCTGATGGCCAATTTGACCCCCGCATCGGTCGCCAACGACGGAATCTTGTCCGCAATGCCCGAAGTCGATACCGTAATGCGTCGTTTGGATATGGCCAGTCCGTCCCCGTCCGTCAGGATTTTTAACGCTTTGATAAGATTGTCATAGTTTTGCAAAGGTTCGCCCATGCCCATCACCACAATGTTGGACAAAAAGCGCGTTTCGTTCGTCGGAGTCGGCCATTCGCCATAGCTGTCCCGCGCGACCATGAACTGTCCGACGATTTCGCCGGCGGTCAGGTTGCGTTGAAGCTTTTGCGTGCCTGTGTGACAAAACTTGCATCCCATGGCGCATCCGACCTGTGTGGAGATGCAGACGGCGCCGCGGTCTTCTTCGGGGATATAGACGGCCTCAACTTGTTTGCCGTCGTCGAATTTCAACAGCCATTTGCGTGTTTTATCGGCCGAATTTCTTTCGGTTTCAATGACGGGCCGCCCGACAAAGTAATGTTCGGCCAGCTTTTTTTGCATGTCTTTGGACAGGCTGGACATCTTTGAAAAGTCGCGTTCGCCTTTGTTATAAAGCCATCCCCACAGCTGTTTGACACGGAAAGGCTTTTCGCCCAAGGCCGCCAGTTCGTCTTGCAACTCTTCGCGTGAAAGTCCGATTAAATCTTTCATTTCTTACGCGGACAGGCCTTTGCGATAGCGTCGTTGGCCTTTGTAAAGCCCTTTAACGAGAAAGTGTCTGTCGTTAATGTGCCCAGCGATGATTTGCCTTTGATAACCGCGATGTTACCGGCGCGCATTTGCTTTGTGATAGCGGCATCGGTTTTGGCGGTGTTTGTCCAAGCGGTATCATCATTGGTGAACAAATCCATCGGGGTGTTTTTATCCACTTGGATGGTGGCGGTAGAACCTTTTTTATAGGTGTAGCCGGCCGTCAAGCTCATAACGTTAAAGGTTTTGTCCGCCGGTCGATTCGCGATAATCAGGAAAATGTCCCCGCGGCGTTTGTATTTGCCCTCTGATTTTTTCGGTTCGGACACCATATAGCACAAATCCGCGCCGTTTTCTTTCATCTTATAGGCACTCCACGCGCCAAAAGTTCCCAAAAATTGGCGGGTGTTTTTGGCCTTTGTTTGAGCCATCGCCGTTCCCGACAGGCAAAGTGTTAACATCAATATCAGTAAAATTTTTTTCATCGTTTTCTCCCTTCTTTTTTCTTTTACTACGGGCGAATGAAAAAATCAACTTTTTTTGAGCAAGGCCATAAAAAATCCATCCATGTCTTCATCCGGAAAGGTTCGGACGAACCCGTCTTTTGTTAGGAAAGGTTCCAAAAACGGCGCTGTTATCGGCAGGGGCGCAAAGATGTCCCGCACTCGACGGATGATGTCTTCGCCTTCCTTTTTTTGCAAAGAACAGGTGCAATAGACGACCTGTCCGTTGTCTTTTAAAAGCCGATGCGCCGTGCGAAGCAGGTTTTCTTGCGCTTTTGCCAGCGAATCGATGTCTTCCGGTCGGCGGTGGTAAAGCATATCCGGATGGCGGCGGAAAGTTCCTGTGGCCGAACAGGGGGCGTCCAGCAGGATTCGGTCGTAAATTTTTTCGCCTTTAATGTCGTTGGCGTTTGCGACGTATATGTTTGCCGTCATTTTTAATCGGGACAAATTTTCCGTAACACGTTTCATTCTTTTTTCGGATATGTCAAAGGCGTCAACGTTCGCGCCGGCCGCAATTAACTGAGCGGTTTTGCCGCCGGGAGCTGCGCACAGGTCCGCCACTTTTAACCCCTTTATGTTGCCGAATAAAGCCACGGGGAAAGTAGCCGCCGTGTCCTGTATCCACCATTCTCCGTCCGAATAACCCGCCAATGACGGGATAAAAGGGTTGCCCGTCAGGCGGACTGTTTGGTTCGGGCCGACGAATCCGCCCAGTTTTTCGGCCCAAAGTTGCGGGTTTTCCTTTACGGTCAATGACAAGGTCGGTTCTTTTACAAACGCGGACAGGAAGCGTTTTGCCTTTTGCGCGCCGTGGTCTTTTTGCCACGAATCGAATAACCATGTCGGAATGTTCTTTTCCAATCCCTGTTCGGGGTCAAATTCGTCGCGTTGCCGATCTGTTTGGCGCAAAAGGGCGTTGACTAAGCCCGTGTAGATATCATTTTTCATGGTAAGGCGAGTCAATTCGACACTCTCATTAACCGAAGCATACGCGGCGGTGTGCATAAACAGAATCTGACAAACACCCAACTCTAAAATGCGCTGAATTTTTAGGGCTTTTCGGGGGATGGGCTTTTTCAAATGCTTTGAGATAACGGCATCAATTTGGCCCAATCGGCGCAAAGTCGTTGTGACCAACATCCGTACAAAGTTCCGATCTTGCCCGTCCAGCGAATCTGTTTTTTTATCAAAAACAATATCCAGATTTTGTCCGGCGTCTAAGACCTGACACAATATATCAAGGCAAACCGAACGGGGGGTCATGCCTTATCCCGTCGTAAGAAAGTGGGGATGTTTATAATTTCATCTTCCGGCAGTTCCGGAATTTCGTGACCTTGCGTAAATGTTTCGTTGATGGACAAATCAACACCCAAACGTTCGTTTTCTTTTTTCTTTAATGTTTCATTGCTGAACAGATTGGGGAAGATGATGTCGCCAAAGCCTGTTTTCGGTTTTGTTTCCGATTCGCTTTCCTTTTCCGATTCGGGGACAGGGGCGGCGGTGGCTTGTTCCAACAGGTCGCCGAACAGGTCATCCGTTTCGTGTTCTTCCGGTTGTTGCGTGTCCGCCATCGGTGCTTCGGGAATGAAAGTCGATTCGGAAGCGCTTTGAAGGGTTGTTTTTACGCTTTCCGCCAAGCCGTTTTCGTCACCGGATAAGACATCGTCTTCCGACTCGGATACCGGAACAACAGTCGGGGTGACAATAATGGGCTCCGGTTGCGTTTCAAGAGCTTTGGTTGTTTCCGGTGTTCTTGACGGGGCATCACCCGAATCCAATCCGGTGGCCACGATTGAAACACGAATCTTGTTGCCCAGCGTATTGTCAATGTTTGTCCCGACCACAACACGGGCGTCGTCCCCGACTTCCTGTTGCAGACGTTCCGAAGCGCAATCGACTTCTTCCAAACGAAGTTGATCGTTGCCGGAAATGTTAATCAAAAGGCCTTTTGCCCCTTGAATAGAAATACCCAAAAGGGGATTCGATATGGCTTTTTCGGTGGCAATAAGGGCCCTGTCTTCGCCTTCCGCCTCGCCCGAACCCATCATGGCGCGCCCTTTGATGGAAATAATGGAACGCAGGTCCGCAAAGTCCAAATTGACCAACATCGGTGTCAATACAAAGTCAGTTACGCTTTTGACCCCTTGGAACAAGACATCCGAGGCAATTTTGAAAGCGTCTGTGATTTTGGTGGTTGACTTGGCAATTTTAAACAGGTTTTGATTCGGGACAATAATCAAACTGTCCACATATTGTTCCAATTCTTTAATGCCGGCTTCGGCGGCTTTTATTCTTTGAGTTCCTTCCATGCGGAAAGGTTTTGTTACCACGCCGATGGTGTTGATGCCCAATTCTTTGGCCAGTTTGGCAATAACCGGCGAAGCCCCTGTTCCTGTTCCGCCTCCCATGCCGGCGGTAATAAATAAAAGATGAAAATCTTTAATGGCTTCTTTGATTTTATCCAAGCTTTCTTCCGCGGCGGCTTTGCCGACGGACGGATCGGAACCGGAACCTAACCCTTGTGTTAAGGAAACACCCAGCTGAATTTTTTGTTGTGTCAAAGACCTCGACATTGCTTGGGCATCTGTGTTTGCGACGATAAAAGAAACACCTTGCAGGTGTGATTCAATCATATTGTTAACGATGTTTCCGCCGGCGCCGCCGACACCGATGACGCCGATGTTGGGTGTCATTAAAGCTTCCGGTTTTGTTTCCGGCAGACCGATTGAAATTTCCGTGTCTGTTTGTGGTTCTTCCGGTGCAATCCCGATTAAAAATTCTGAATCAGCCATCTTATTACCCTTTTAACCATATTTTTTTCTTGCCCAACCGGCTTAATGTTTTCATCTTCTTTTTGTATACGCTGATTCACGGCATAACGCAAGAGCCCAGTTGCAGTACTGAATATTGTAGATGGCAGATTTTCCGGAAGTCCCTTGATATTCATAGGTTTCCCTAG
>Ga0265301_10006738_pt1 | contig 10903 bp, 9 predicted proteins | sample AusTroGonzalo_MG_2_FD_193488 | JGI IMG/M metagenome (GOLD analysis project Ga0265301, IMG submission 193488) | Bovine rumen microbial communities from tropical cattle in Woodstock, Queensland, Australia - Gonzalo_04 | ecosystem: Host-associated > Mammals > Digestive system > Stomach > Rumen ...
AAGAAAAAGAAGGGTTTAGAGAGAATCATTCAACTTCTGCCAGGGTTAGAAGAAAGGTACACTAAATGGCATTCAACCTATGGCAGGGTTATAGTAAAAACCATTCAACTTTTTCCAGGGAAGTACAAAGTGAGAAAAGTGAGAAAAATGAGAAAAGTGAGAAAATGAGAATTGTGAGAAAATGAGAATTGTGACATAGAGCCTATTAATGAGAATGAGAATTATTAATCCATCTATATATAGTTTTCTCAGGTATTCCCAATATAAAGGACATCTCCTTGACTGTTTTACCTTCGGCTTTCAACAATATGGCCTGTTCTTTCAGCGTGTCCCTGTCTTTCTTGCTACGCTCTTTAAGGTGTTCTTTTTCAGAAGCATACCCAAAAACGGAGAATTGAAGGAAGGCATCTATTTTCAGGATTTGGCATACAATCACATTCTCGGCATCGTAGACGAACTCGCCGTGACGGTTCTTCATCTGCTTGATGTAGCGGAGGCCGCCGTCCTTCGCGCTCTGTCCGATGGCGAAGCAGCTGTCAAAGAAGTTGTAGAGCTTCTTACTGCCGGCCAGGTCGTCGCCGATCAGGGCCGCAAAGTCTCTTGCCTCATCCATTGTTTTGCTCCTTTCTGTATTTACGGGTCAGCTCGTAGTTGTTGACGATGTATTCGTGTATCTTCTCCATCTCCTCAGGCGACTGGAGCGCCTGGGTGAACTGGCTGAAGCTGAAAGATCCCAGAAAATCGGTTTTTTGTCCATAGAAGACTTCCTCAAAGTCGAGTTCCAGGCAGGAGTCGGCGTTAATCAGCTGAGGGAACTTCCTCTCCATCATTTCCATCAATCCCTTCATGCCCGTCCATTTGTTTTCGTCCTCGTCGTCCATCGCCATGATGCGCTCGGCAAAGCCCAACAGCCTCCGCAACGCATAGTTCAACCTTCTTTCCTCGATGACCAATGACGTCCCAGTGGGGTCGCCGCCGGGATTGTTTCCATCCCCGCCACACCCACATTTGTCGTTGGAAGCATTTGATTTCAGGTTGAACTTAATTATCATTATATCAGTTTTTTACGCTATCCAAAACTCTATTTCAAACCACCACAGCGCCGACAGAGACTGCCTACGTTGCCCCGAATCCTCCCCACCGGCCCATGACGGTTTAGGCCAGTGGAATCAGCCAATGATACGCGATAATTATACAGCTGCAAAAAAATTACAGCTAAAACAAGAAAAAACAGGGAAGTAGAGGGAAAAGTTATCAACATTTTATGAATTACTTGAGAATCATGTGAGAAGTTGAGGGGAAAGGCAAGCTAAAGTCTGGAAAAACGTGGACGGGAAGCCTTACGCAAGGGAGAGTGTGTAAATTATTTGGAATAAAAAGCCTCCTTTTACCAAAAAAGTGTACTTTTGCAATCAATAATAAGATGTCATGCCTTACCTGAATAAACAATCTTAAAAAGTCTTTTTTTTCAACAAAAAGAACTTTGCATGATTTTTTTCTGTATTTTTGCGCTGAAAAAGATAATAAGCACTAACAATGGAAGACACGACAATTGACAGCCTTTATAAGACCTCAGCAAGGCTTGTACGCCTGACGACTACAGGATTCCACCGTTATTTATATAACCAAATTAATTGGGACAACTGGTTGATTGCCATTAAAGGAGCGCGTGGTGTAGGGAAAACCACCATGATGCTCCAAAGAATCAAGGAAAACTTTACCGACTATCCGGACAAAGCTCTATACGTGTCGTTAGACAACCTTTGGTTTGCCAACCATTCTTTGTCGGAAGTTGTTGAATATCATTACAATCACGGTGGGACGCATTTGTTTATTGATGAGGTTCACAAATACCCTAATTGGCAAACACTAATCAAAAACATTGCTGATGAATACCCTGATTTGCATGTGGTATTCACAGGGTCGTCAATGCTGAAAATCAATTCAAGTCAAGGTGATTTGTCGCGACGCTTGCTCGACTATACGCTGAATGTGATGTCGTTTAGGGAGTTTTTGGCATTTGAGGGGGTAATGGAGCTGGATTCTGTTTCACTCTCTGATTTGATATCTCGTCATGCCGCTATTGCCATGCAACTTCCAACAGGAGTCAAGATATTGCCGTTGTTTGAGAAGTATTTGAAATACGGGTGTTACCCGTTTTACAAGCGTGATTTCGATGGGTTTGCCCAAAGGTTGCAGACAGCTGTCCACACAGTGCTTCACGAAGATGTTCCTGCCGTCGAAGAAATCACTTACCCGACAATACTGAAGTTGTCACGAATGTTGATGATACTTGCGGAGCATGTGCCACAGACACCCAAAATGAACGAGCTTTATGCCATCCTTGAAACCAATCGTGAGCAGGGACTGAAAATGATGTACATGCTTCAGCGAGCCGGACTGCTGCATTTGCTTTCCACCGAAACCAAGGAGTTTGTCAACTTGGTAAAACCTGATAAGATATTCCTTCATGACCCAAATCTGATGTATGCGTTGGCCGAGAGCGCAAATATCGGTACTGTACGAGAGACCTTTTTCATTAATCAATTGTCGGCAGTCGCCACGGTGAATTATCCTCGAAAAGGCGATTTTCTTGTCAATCACAAGTACCTTTTCGAGGTCGGTGGCAAAGGAAAGAAATTCGATCAAATTAAGGACATACCAGATAGTTACTTGGCGGTTGATGACACGGAAATCGGTCATGGCAATCGCATCCCGTTATGGATGTTTGGATTGTTGTATTGATATCTGGACGATAGTATCATTGGAATAATAGGTAACATTTGGACACTTATCTATTTTTGCACCGTAATAATTGATTAAACCAAAGTCGTTACGAATAGTAAAGGGAATGCATATGAATAAATCTCGTTCTATCATACTTGCGCTGCTGGTACTGATTAGCATCCCCATCAACATCAAAAAGCGAAAGCAAGCCAACGTGAAGAGAGGAAGGAAACGCAAGCCGCCCTAAGCAGTTAGAAAAATATTCGAATATTGTTTTTGACGCAAATTTCCATATTCCAATATTGTTTTTTGCGAAAATTTCCATATTTGAATATTGTTTTTGTGTCTCGCCTGTTTGGGTCGCCGCTGGCCGTTTATCGTGTCTTGATGCAACTGTATCGGTTTTTTCCCTACTTTTGCAGGTAGATAATGAGAAAACTCCTAGTCATATTATCCTTGTTGTTGGCTGTCTCACAGCTGACGGGACAGCCGGTGGACGATACCGCCTTGGTGCAGAAACGGATGGAAGCCCTGCGGCTACCTGATATGAAACTGCCGCGTGCCGCGCATAATGTGTTCTACGTCAATGGAGAACTGACTGTGGTGGGCGGCCACACCTTGGGGTTTGTGATGACCCCCACCGCCGAATATTTCAGCGAAGGGCAGTGGCACCTGATGAATACGGTGTATGCTCACGACGACGGGACGGTGGTGACGATGGATGAGGGGAGGAGGGCGCTCCTCATCGGAGGCCATGAAAGGAATTTGGGCATAGGACAGAGCTACGAGGCTGAGCTGTATTATCCTGAGACGCACAGCTTTGAGGGCTTCGGCTGCCTCGATCATAAGAGGGCCTTGGCCCAGGGCGTGGAGATGGACGGCGGAAGGGCACTCGTCGTTGGAAACCATCAGGGTAACGATGCCTTTGAGGTGTTTGACGGGCAGAAATCCTTCCATCACGTCAGGGACGTTGCCGTTTGGCGTGCCGCTCCCTACCTGTTCCCTGTGGCTGATGACGAGTTTATCGTCTTTGGCGCGGTGTGGAGGGACGGACGTTTCCAGCCATGCGACACGGTGGAACGACTGAAAGGCGAGCCGTTCCGTGCGCCAGTATTGGGCGAGTGGATGCCTTACCTCTACGACCAGAACAATCACGCGCTGGAGTCTTTCACGGGTGACAAGGCTGCTGGCGACTACTCATATCTCCTTGCAGCGCATAACGGCAATGGAGAGGTGGCTTTTGTTCAGGTCCGCGACACCGTCTTTTCGCTGTTGCCCATTGACCATCCCGTTCCGACGGAGACGGAGTGGAGCACCATCAAATATGACCGCAGCGCCATTGTCGACCCACAAGCCCATCGCGCCTATTTGGTGGGAAACGACACCACGGGCCGCGCCTACGTTGTGGCAGTGGAATACAATCAATCTCCTGCGACGCTCACCTTATATTATACCGACCCCTTGGAAGGCTTCGGAAACACCACTCCCGTGTTGACCCCCGACGGCAACCTCATCGTCACGGGAGGCATCATCGACGACAATTTTGCGCCTTTTTCTTCCGTGTGGCTGCTGCCGGTGGGTGGACAGGACGCCGCGATGGCAGCGGCTATGGCAAACGCGTCTTCCAAAAAGTCTCTATGGTGGATAGTTGGCGGCCTGCTTCTTGTCGCCGTGGTATGGGTTATTCGTCGCTTCGCTCGCAAATCGTCAGATTTGACGTTAGTCAATGACGGGGACAGCCAAGCACCATCACCTCAGCCTGACCCTACCGCCAACGAGCTGATGACCCGTATCAAGTTGTTAATGGAGGAGGAGCGTCTTTACCTCAACCCCAACCTGAAACTCGCCGATATGGCGGAGGCTCTCGACGTCAGCCGCAATACCGTCTCTGCCTGCATCAATGCCCAAGGTTGCACATTCAACCAGCTGGTCAACGAGTACCGCCTGCAACATGCCAAGAAGCTGCTGTGCGAAGCACCCGACATGAAGATTTCCATCATAGGATCGGAGTCGGGTTTTGCCAGCGAGAGTTCCTTCTTCCGCACCTTCAAAACCGCCACCGGCATTTCTCCCAAGGAGTGGGTGGCACAGCAGCAGACTGTTTCCTGAACCCAAAAGACTCTCAAATTGTAAAATCGACTTGCAAAATGCACTTTGCAAGTCGATTTTCGTTTGTGTGCCAATGCTATGTTAGTGCTATGCACTAATTTTGAAACGTCAAAAACATCCATTATGCAAAAGACTTTATACAAAATCATCATGACCGTCATATTGGCTTGCAGCGTTGTTACGGCTGCATGGGCCGACGGTTGGAAACTCAGCGGCACCACGGTTTACGGTGCAGGCGGCTATTGGGAAAACGGACAGAAGACCCGCGTGGACTGCTCCTATAAGAAAGGGCAGTTCCAATACGAGCGCAAGGTGTCGAGCGGCGCAAAGATGAGCGTCTACAGCACCAAGGCGGTGTTTTCGGAACCCGAGCAGAGCTATGCGCCTGGGGCAAGCATCTCCATCAACATCGCCTTCACCCAAAAAGGCGAAAAGCAGGGCTACGCCCCTTACGCAAGGGTGACGGTGATGCCTCAAAACCCCAACTGGGCCAAAGGCAAGGGAGCCTCCAACAAGATTCCCGCCTCCGGAACGGTTGACGGTCAAGCTACCGATGCCTCGGGACGCTCCACGGTGACTCCTTCTGAGACCACGACCCTTACGGCGAAAGTGCCCTCAAGCGGCTCGCAGATGGCCATCGTGTATTCCTGCAACGGGATGGACGTGATGTATCTTTACGACTGGGACGGTGCCGTTGTCGCTCAAGAAAAGGCGGCTGAGCAAGAAGCCCCAACTACCGATGAACAGTTTGACAAAGCGGAAACCACGGTGGCGGAAGAACTGACTACGACCGAGGAAGAGGTGACAACGGTTGAGGAAGCGACAGCAGAGGAAGAGACACCAATGGTGGAAGAAACGGCGCAGGAGGAAGAAGTGATAGCCGAGGAAGAACCTGTGGCGGAAGCGCAAAACAACGGAGAAATATCTGAAGAAGAAGAGAATGCCTACGAGGAAGACATCATGGACTATGGCGACGACTATTCGAATATGGTCGTCAAACTCATAGTTGTGGGTGTGGTGGCCTTGCTGCTCATCGTTCTCATCATTTTTGTCTTCAAGAAAAAGGATAAAAACGATAATGGAGGAAGCACAATAGGAAATGAAATGGTAGCAGAGCAAGGGAGGGTTTGCCCCAACTGCGGTGCGCCGATGGTAGAGGGTGATGCTTTCTGCCAAAACTGTGGTAAACAACTTTATTAAATAGAAAGAAGATCATGCGTAAATTTTCTGTTTTTTTCATGGTGTTAGCGATGGCCTTGCTGACGGGCTGCGGTAGCCAAAAAGGACTCAGCAACAAGACACCCGAGCCGACCAACACGACACCGAAACCCGTTGTGGTGACGGTTCCTGCCAAGAAGACCACCCTGCTGGAAAACACCCGCACTAACGGCGTTATGACATATACACTCTCAGATGTAGACAGCAAGACCCTTACCAAGGAAGAGACCAGGCAACTCGATGCGCTGGCCAAGGAAATCAAGGCAATGGATGTCTGTCATGTGAGCGTGATAGGCCATGCCGATAACATTGGCACTTCTGACGTGAACCAGGCGGTCTCAGTCAAACGCGCCCGTTTGGTGGGCGATTACCTGAAGAATAAGGGAGTCGCCAACATCACCACGAGCGGGGAATCGTACAATCATCCTGTGGCTGGCAACGAAACGGCTGCGGGACGCGCTAAAAACCGCCGCGTGGAAATCTTTGTGTCCACCATCGGAAAGTATAATCCATATAAGAACTGATAACAGTCTCATAACCCTCAAAAAGAATCCAACATGGCAAAATTCTGCGAATACTGCGGCGCGCCGCTTCAAGAAGGTGCAAGGTTCTGCACGGGCTGCGGACACCCCGTGGCCGTAATGTCACAACCGAACCAACAACAGCCCCAACAACCTGCGTCAAAACCCAGGCCACAACAGCAACAACCCAGGCCACAACAGCAGCCCCGAGGCGGGCAGCAACAGGGCTATCCCTACGGGCAACAACAAGCAAGCCAACAAGGCAACCCATACAGGCAGTCCTCCAACTCGGTGAACTTCCAGCCTTCGCCACAGGCCTACAGACCTCAACAGCCGAAGAAGAAGGGCGGATTCGGCAAGACGTTGCTTGTCCTTGCCATCATTGCGGTGGTGATTGTAGGTGTGGTGAAATTTCTCCCGAACATTGCCAGCAGCAGTCACTCTGGCGGAAAGAAAGGTATCGGTAGAAAAGGCTACAAAGTTGAACTGCCTGATGGTGCCAAAGACGTCAAATGCAAGCAGGTGACCAAAGAGCGAATGGAAGACCTTCAGGCACAAGGATTTGACTTAATCTGCAAACCCCTTGATGTGACCCAAAACGGTGACGAACATGTCCAACTGGATCGGATGGCAACCGTCAGTTTTGCCATTCCCAAAAATGTTCCCAAGGAGGAATACCGCGATTTGCTGGGTGTGATTTTCACCGACGAAGGCCCGGTGTATATGATTCCCTCCTACGCAGGCATCAAAGAAGGGATTGTCAAGTTTGAGACCAGCCATTTCTGCGAAGTGGGTGCGATTAAGGACAAGAACAAACTGCGTGAGATGTTCATTGATCGCACCGCCACTACCGGATGGCAAATTGGACTTTGTGACAAAGACCTGGAACCGACATTGAAAGAGACACTTTTAGAAAAGGCCAACAATGCAGGCTTTGGAGAGAACGACGTATTGGGCATCGCTGCACGTGAAGTGCTGGCAGACAATGATTTCGTGAAAGGTACCATGGATTTAGTCAACACCTACGACCTGTGGAACAAGGATCCTGATAAAGCGGCTGAGGAAGTCAGTCAGAAAATCCGTGAGAATTTCGAAACCAAGGCACTGTCATATCTCTTTGAGAAGCTCAAGGAGGACAAGACCACTAAGACGAAATTCCTGGATAAATCTTCAACTCCTGACGACCCACGGTATATTACGGAAACCAAAACGACGGAGAAGAGCTATAAGGGCGTAGTAGAGTTCTTTGAGGGGCACCTCACTCCCGAAAACATGAAGGAATTGGCTACTCGACTTGGCAATAACGAACATCCCTATACGATTGCAAAGGATTACGTTGCGAAGCTTGCGGAAGCAAAGAAGGATGAAATTACCGAGAAAATGAAAGAATTCTCGATACAAATCTGTCCTTATATCAAGACAGTCCAAGCCACTGCCAAAGCCGTTGAGGTAGCCAAAAAGATTTGGACCACCAATGAGATGAACGAATTGTGGGACTATTACAAGAAAAACGCCAAAAGCGACGGCACCATCGACGATGACACGTGGAATTATATGGATGTCAAGAAAATGGCGGCTTGTAAGTTCAAGTTCAACATGACTTCACAAGAGTTGCGCAGAATGTTTGAGGAACGTTATCGCAACCAAAGGGAAATAGACCGAAAGAAGGCCGAGCTTGCAAAGATAATAGATTGCTGGGACGACTATAAGATTTTGGATGCGGAAATCTTCAATCGTCGGGACCTTCGTGACTATGGCACGGACAAGTACTATGAGCCTTATACCGATTATGTAAGACGTCTGTCGACAGCTTACATGCTCTACCAACGGTTTGAAAAGGAGTTGCGTCAACACGGGAATATCACCAAAGACACCCCCGACGGGGAAGTAAGAAGAAGAGTCTCTGCAGTCGTGGAAAAATACCTCGAGTTGTATCCTGACCAGATTGGATTCTATGAATGGATGGTTAAACAGGGTTACTATGACAAGAAATTCTACGACGAAGTGGATGCCATGAACAACCATCGCTGCTGGTGGCTGATGCATTCCGTGATCGATAAGAAAGACGATGTAATTAATCCCGAGGGGCACTCGGCTTATTATGTCGCAGGCGAGACCATGCACAAGCGTACGTTAACCTGGGATGGTAAGGCCTTTATCGACCCCAATGATAATCAGACTTGGTACAAACCTTACAACTTTGTATTTATCGCCACCATTGATGCTCCTCCGTCATGTATGGCAGGAGGCGATTCGATTGTCTTACATACCACCTTGAATTTGACAGGAGAGGAGAATGGTTGGTACAATATGGAGAGTATCATGTTCAATTTTGACCCCGAGGATGTCGGTTGGGGCTTTATCCAGGATTGGAATACGGGTAAAGTCACTAATCTGGTAGGTAGCACAAAGGTTGGTACGCGCTACGGAATGCCTCATTCAGGTGAATGGGATTACGTGCTGTACATTCCCAAAGGCCGCAAGGATGAGTTGAAAGCCATCAATTTCGCTGTCTGTGGCGCTCGTACGCATTGGGTTTATAAATGGTGCTCCATCTTTGAGCTTGAAGAAATGGAAAATGAAATGAATCAAGAATAATAGAATCAATATGACTAGATTTTGTGTAAATTGCGGCTCGCCGCTTCAAGAAGGTGCAAGGTTCTGTCCAGGCTGCGGCACTCCGATGGATATTATCAATAATCCTGTCCCCACACCGGAGCCTGTGAGCGGCAATCCATTTTCCGAGCCTCTGAGAGGCAACGATACCATCGACCATAAGGTGCGTCAGTTCAAAGACGGCAAATACCGCTGGGTGTATGAGATGCCCATCCTTTCCAATCCCACGATTTTTCTGACGGTCTTCAAGGTTTTCGCCTACATCCTGGGCGTCAGCTTCGTGGTCTTCGGCTTCTTCATCTACGTCATTCACGGCAACTGGGCCGGCTTGTGGGAGATGGCCAAAGGCTACCTTATCGCCTTGGGCATCATCGCCGTGCTGAACGTCTTGGGTGTGCTGGTGATAGCCGCCATGTACAAGGGCAAGTACATCGTAATGTTCGAGATGGATGAGCATCAGATCAAGCACATCCAGGTGTCGGAGCAGTTCCGCAAAGCCAAGAAGATGGGACAACTTGGAGCCTATGCGGGGATGCTGACAGGCAATTTCACCCTTGCCGGCGCCGGATTGCTGATGGCCTCGAAAGACGCCTCCGTCTCCAACTACAGCGAGGTGCGTCGCGTGATACCCCGTCGCAAGCTACATGTCATCAAGGTGAACGAGTTCATAGAGAAAAACCAGATTTACGTCCCCGACGAGGACTTCGATTTCGTCTACGACTATATCAAGTCGCGTTGCCCTAAGGCGAAATAAGGGAAGGTCTTGTCAGTTATTTTTTTGTCAGTCTCCCTGTGCCGTATGGGGACTTTTCCGTACTTTTGCAAATACATTTGCAATGCTTATGAAACGATTTTTCACCATACTCTTACTGCTGAACGCTGCCTTCCCGATGGAGGGACAGCCTGTTGCCGACTCCCTCCTGGTTCAGAAGAAGCTGGAAGCCGTGCGGCTGCCCGATATGAATATCCCTCGCGCCGGCCATAACGTGTTCTATGCCAACGGCGAGCTGACCGTGGCGGGCGGGCATACCTCGGGATTCGTGCCGACCCCTACCGCCGAGTATTTCAAAGACGGTGCCTGGCATCTGATGCAAACGGCCTATACGCATGACGACGGTTTGGTTGTGGTGCTCGACGGGGGCATGAGGGTGCTCCTTGCCGGCGGACACGAGAAGGAACTTGGCGTCGGTCAGAGTTTTGGGGCGGAGATGTACTATCCCGAGACGCATACCTTCGAAGGCTTCGGCTGCCTTGACAAGAAACGGGCCTTCGCTCAAGGCGTGGTGATGGGTAACGGCGAGGTGCTGATTACAGGCAACCATCAGGGCAACGATTCCTTTGAGAGGTTTGATGGGCAAAGATTCTTTTACCACGTGAAGGATGTTTCCCGTTGGCATTCCTCACCCTACCTGTTGCCTGTGTCTCCCGATGATGCCATCGTGTTCGGAGCGGTATGGAGGGGGGAAGGGTTTCAGCCTTGCGACACGGTGGATCGTCTGAAGGGTGAACCCTTCCGCGAGCCTTTGCTTGGCACGTGGATGCCCATGTATTATGATAGTAACAGCCATTTCGATGATGCTTTCATAGGCGACAAAGCTTCTGGCGACTATTCCTATATCATTTCGGCGCATGCCCCCAATGGCGAGGTGGCTTTCCTCCTCGTTCAGGATACGGTCTTTTCGCTGCTGCCTACCGTATGTCCCGTGCCGACG
>Ga0265301_10006740_pt1 | contig 10900 bp, 7 predicted proteins | sample AusTroGonzalo_MG_2_FD_193488 | JGI IMG/M metagenome (GOLD analysis project Ga0265301, IMG submission 193488) | Bovine rumen microbial communities from tropical cattle in Woodstock, Queensland, Australia - Gonzalo_04 | ecosystem: Host-associated > Mammals > Digestive system > Stomach > Rumen ...
GCGGTAATCCTGTCGAGACCTCGACATCTCGACCTCTCGAGATCTCGACGGCCCTAACGACTCTTAATACCCTTGCCGCCAAACTCCGTGCAGAGCGAATAGCGAACGGCGCCCTTACCATCGAGCAGGAAGAAATGCGATTCCGCCTCGATAAGAACGGACATCCTACCGAAATTTACTTCGAATCGCCCAACGAGGCGCACCACTTGATCGAAGAGTTTATGCTCCTTGCGAATCGTACGGTCGCCAAAGCTGTCGGTACCGGCCGGCCCTTCGTCTATCGCGTCCATGACCTGCCCGACAGCGAAAAACTCGAGGCCGTCAAGAAATTTGAGAAGAATGCCCGACGACATCTCAACCTTTCGAGCGCGCGAAACAGCGACACGATTGCCCGCGCAATAGACCTCCTGACCATCCGCGCGCAGGCCAAAGCCGTCTATTCGACCTATAATATCGGTCATTACGGCCTCGCTTTCTCCCATTACACGCATTTCACTTCCCCCATTCGCCGCTACCCCGATCTCATGGTTCACCGGCTTGTGGAGAAATATATCCTGACCGGCAAAAAAGAGACCATGACCCGCGAAGAACTGGAGGAGAAATGCGAGCATTGCTCGGCTTGCGAACAAGAAGCAGCGCAGGCGGAGCGCGATTCCATCAAGATGTTCCAAGCGATGTGGATGAGCGACCATATCGGCGAAATACTGCCCGGACATATATCCGGTGTAACGGAATTTGGCCTTTTTGTACAACTGGACGAGAGTCGCTGTGAAGGCTTGATCCATATCTCCAATATCGGCGAACAAGGCGAGTACTGGCAGTATGACGCACAGACCTACAGCCTTGTCTGCGATAAGAAGAAAAGCTATACACTGGGCGATGCAGTGACCGTAAAAGTGCTCAGAAGTGATATAAATCGCGGACAAATTGATTTTGTTTTTGCATAAATTTGCATATATGCAATATTTTTAGTACCTTTGCACCCGAAAAACAAAAATAGCATGACCAAACGCATTTCCATTATTGCCCTCTTCTGTCTGCTACTCACGTACGCGCACGCAGAAACCATATTCTTGCGTACGGGCGTGCGCGTGAAGGGCGAGATCGTCTTCCAGAACGAAGAAGTGGTCATCGTACGCGATGCCTCCGGCGCACGGATGCAGTACCCCCGCGCAGATGTGGAGTCCATTCGCTCGGATGAAACCGCCGAAAAAAATAGTACAGAAGACCCGGCCAATGACCAAATGGTAAATGACCAAATGGTAAATAAGAAGGCTTCTATCCTTTTGGAATTGGCGGGCGGTGCGGCGATGAACCCGAATGGTGGAATAGGCGGCGGAGTGAGCGCAGACCTCATCATCGGTTCGCATCATATCGGCGACAGGCATATCCTGATCGGCGGCGGAGTGGGATACCATGGAATGATTCTTTTAGATATATTTGAACCTGCTGTAGTAGTCTATAATTTCATACCCGTGCAAGTTACGGTGCGTATGCCGCTGATCGAGCAGAAACATGCGCCTGTCTTCGGTGCCTCGCTTGGATACGGCATCGCAATGAGCAAGGATTACTTGGGCGGCCTCTATACCGGAATCGACTTCGGTTATCGCTACCAGCTCAACCCCCGTACGGCGATCGGCGCAGTCGCGTATGCACAAATCCAGCAGGCGACAGTTCCGGTTAAGACGACCATAGAGGAGAATGAGTTTGTGAATACCGTAGGAAGAAACCTCTTCGCTTTCGGCTATAAGTTTACATTCTATTTCTAAAAATCGCATCCTATGACTCGCAGGAAATCGCCTCGTACATATCGTGTTTCCATCTTGCTCAACGAGAGTGAGCAACGCGCGCTCGAGCGCTTTTGCGATAAATACAATGTGGTCAATAGAAGCCGCCTCATCCGCGAGACACTCATGCGGGCGATCCTCAAGCAGACGGAGAATGACCAGCCTACATTATTTGATTAAATGGTAAATGACTAAATGGTAAATAAAAAAACCTCCCGACGGAGGTTTTTTTTCTTACCCAAGGTAAGTCTGCAAGATGTGACTTCGTTGGCCTTGGTTGAGTTTGCGAATCGCTTTCTCTTTGATCTGACGTACACGCTCACGGGTGAGGTGCAGTTCATCGCCGATCTCCTCCAGCGTCTTCTCCGGCGTTCCGATGCCGAAAAACTTGCGCAGGATATCTGCCTCGCGCGGCGTAAGCGTAGCCAGCGCACGACTGATCTCCGTAGAGAGAGACTCGTTGATCAATCCGCGATCGGCATTCGGGGAGTCCTCGTTGACCATGACGTCGATCAGACTATTGTCTTCGCCTTCTACAAAAGGCGCGTCCACACTGATGTGACGACCGGACATCTTCAGTACCTCCGCGATCTTGTCCACCGGTATGTCCATCTCCTCGGCCAACTCCTCTGCACTCGGCTTGCGCTCGTGCTCTTGCTCGAAACGCTGGTAAGCCTTGTTGATCTTGTTCAGAGAACCGACCTGGTTTAGCGGAAGACGAACTATACGGCTCTGTTCTGCCAAAGCCTGAAGGATAGACTGACGAATCCACCATACGGCATAAGAGATAAACTTAAAACCACGTGTCTCATCAAATTTCTCTGCAGCCTTAATCAAACCTAAGTTACCCTCATTGATCAAATCGGGCAAACTCAATCCTTGGTTCTGATACTGCTTGGCTACAGACACTACGAAACGTAGATTGCTTTTGGTTAGTTTCTCCAATGCCGCGCGGTCTCCATTACGGATACGACCGGCCAGCTCTACCTCTTCTTCCACCGAAATCAACTCCTCTCGACCGATCTCTTGAAGATACTTGTCCAGACTTGCTGACTCACGATTGGTGATTGATTTTGTAATTTTTAATTGACGCATATTATTCAAATATGTTTGTGATTCAGGGGGGATTCGAACCCCCGACCCACAGCTTAGAAGGCTGTTGCTCTATCCAACTGAGCTACTGAACCGCGCACAAAAAGCGCGCAAAGGTACTGCTTTTTTTTGATATATGCAAATAAAATCGTATTTTTGCGGCTTTTTGTGTACTTTTTTTACAAAAGACTGTCAAAAAGTTGTGCTAAGTCTTGTTTTCTGCACGCTCCGACATGACGGTTTACCAACTCGCCGTTGTGGAAGAAGAGCATCGTCGGGATATTCATGATGCCGTACTCCTCGCAGGTGTCGGGGTTCTCGTCTACATTCAGTTTGCCGACTACTACTTTGCCTTCGTATTCATTGGAGAGCTCCTCCAAGATTGGAAGCATCATCTTGCATGGGCCGCACCATGCCGCCCAGAAATCGACTACTACCGGTTTTCCTGACGCGATCACATCCTTGATGTTAGCGTCCGTAATTTCTACTGTCATACTTGTTGTTTTATTTGTTTAATAGTTATTCGTTTTTGGTTGGGTTTGCGCAGCAAGATGTCGGTCAGCGGGTCTTCCAAGTAAGTCTGAACCCCGCGCTTAACCGGGCGCGCACCGTTCTTGCGGTCATAACTGCGCTCTACCAATTGGTCTATCGCCTCAGCGCCGACGCTTAAAATATGCCCCTGCGCTTTGAGCCGTTGTTGCAGCAGACTGATCTCTATCCGTACGATCTGACCGATCGTCTCGCGGTTAAGCGGCTCGAAGGTAATGACATTGTCAATACGATTTACAAACTCAGGCGGGAATTGCTTCTGTAGCGCCTTGAGTAGCATCTTGTTCGTTTCTTTCTGATCCATCTCGCCGGAACTGAACCCGACGCCCCCGCCGAACTCCTGTAACTGGCGGGTACCGACATTGCTCGTCAGCACGATGATCGTGTTGCGGAAATCCACGCTGTGTCCCTGCCGGTCGGTCAAACGACCTTCGTCCATTACCTGCAGCAATATATTGAAGATGTCCGGGTGCGCTTTCTCGATCTCGTCGAAGAGGATGATCGAGTAGGGTTTTCTCCGCACCGCCTCCGTTAACTTACCGCCGTCTTCGTGTCCTACATATCCCGGAGGGGCTCCTACCATCAGGCTCACCGCATGCTTCTCCATATATTCCGACATATCGAAGCGTATCATCGCGTCCTTGCTGCCGAACATCTCTTCCGCCAGACATTGCGTCAGATAGGTCTTACCCACACCCGTCGGGCCTAAGAAGAAGAAGGTACCGATCGGTCGTTTGGGATCTCTCAGACCCAACCTGCTTCGTTGGATAGCGCGCACCACGGTCTCTACCGCTTTGTCCTGACCAATAATCTTATGGCGCAGCGTCTCGCCCATCGTGCGCAGCCGTTCGTTCTCCGCTTTCGCTACCCGCTGCACCGGCACACCGCTCATCATACTTACTACCCCGGCTACATCCTCTGTCGTCACCTCATAAGCCGGTAAATCCTGCTCGCTGCTCGCCTGCTGGCGGGCATGGCTCCGTGCGCCTACCTCGTCCATTACGTCGATCGCTTTGTCCGGGAAAGCACGGTCGGTCAGGTAGCGCTCGCTCATCTTCACGCAAGCTTTGAGCACCTCTTTCGTATAGATTACATGGTGGTACTGCGCGTAGTGTTCGCTCAACTTGGCGAGGATATCCAAGGTCTCTTCGCTGGTCGTGGGACGAACGGATACTTTCTGGAAACGGCGTTCCAGCGCCCCGTCTTTCTCAATCGATTTGGCATACTCCGCCGTTGTCGTCGCGCCGATACACTGCACCTCTCCGCGGGCCAAAGCGGGTTTCAGTATATTCGCTGCATCCAGCGATCCCGATGCATTACCCGCACCGATGATCGTGTGGATCTCGTCGATGAAAAGGATGATCTCCGGGTGATTCTGCAGTTCGGTAATTACCTGTTTCATTCGCTCCTCAAATTGTCCGCGATAGGTCGTACCGGCTACCATCGAAGCGATATCCAGCGTCACAATCCGCTTACCGCGCAGCGCACTGGTCTCGTCGTTCATGATACGCAGCGCCAGCCCCTCTACGATCGCCGACTTACCTACACCCGGTTCTCCGATGAGAATAGGGTTGTTCTTCTTCCGTCGGCTCAGGATCTGTACCACCCGCTCGATCTCCACTTCGCGTCCCACTACCGGATCCAACGTGCCCTCTTCGGCCTGTCTGGTCAGGTCGCGACCGAACTTATCCAGCGCCCGCGTGCCGCTTTTCTTCTCTTTCTCCTGCGCCTGATTACCTTGCCAAGGACCTTCATTCAGGTCCCCCATCTGGTTATTACCGTCTATCGGCATATCCATACTGTTGTGCGGCTGACCGTATAAATCCACCAACTGGCGGTAACTGATCCCCCACGTGTCCTCCAGATATGCAGCGACAGGGTTCAACTCTTCCCGCATAATAGCCAACAATAAGTGTGCCGAACCTACCGCATCCGATTTATACTCCCGGCTAATCCCCTCTGCGATGCGGATAATACGATCCGCCATACCCGTGCGATGCAGTTCTGTCCGCTCGCTCATTGCCCCTTGTAACTGTTGCTCGAAGTACACCTTCCCGTCCTCGGGACGGAAATGGGCACGAAGCAGTAAGTCGTATGCCGAGCATTCTACCAAACGTAAGATCGCCAGCATATAATGCCCCGTATCTACACTGCTGCTCTGCAAACGCTCCGCCTCATCCTGCGCGTAAATAAGAATTCTATTTAAATTTTGTGTTACTATCATCTCGCTAATTATAGAAGTGCCATGCTACACCCGCGCGGAATACATCCCTGTTGGTCGGGTAATTGGGCATGGTCAGGTAATTGATATTTTGATTCATAAACAAGTAGTTGAAATGCTGGTACTGCGCAAAGAAACGCAGATGGATCGACCGTACATAGAAATTGGCATATACGTTCATCCACGGATAATTGCCGACCATGGTCTGCTGCTGATTGGCGAACATACCGGTTTCCGGACATAAGACCGGCGCATGATAGCGTGTGAAATAGCGCAGGTCGATACCGATCTGGGCATCCAGCGCTTTGAACCATGTACCATGGTAATACAACCGGTGCTGCAAAATCGCCAAAGGCACCGGCAGCACACTGTCGTTTGTTGTATGCTGGATGACCACGCGGTTCTCCAGGTTGATCCACGGTGTGGTGATATCCAATCCCACATCGCCGGTGAATACCTGCACACTCCCCTCGTACTGTTTCGGTTTCCAGTCTGCCGCCGAGACATAGATCGGGCGGGTCTGGTTCTCAAAACTGAAATCAATACTCGGCTTGATCCACTGCGTAGGGTAGGCGATCGTGATGCCGCCCAAGAACCTGTAGGTGAACTTGAACGCATTGTCCCACATCAGGTGGTTGGATCGGAAATGTTGCAGGTACGGACTCGGTGCCTCGCTCTTGGCATACGCACGGGCATTGATAAACAAGGTGTTCTTGCCCGTTTGGAACTTCGTCTTCATCTTACCCTCTACGTCAAACTCACCGATCTTGTAGCCCACCAGACATACTTGCCCGTCTATCGTATAGAGCACATGCGAACCGCTGTGCTTATGGAGCGCACCGCCGATATACGTGTTGTTCGTCCAACGGTAGTCATATATCGAGTCATACGGCACGCTGTCCGTCAGATGCCGCTGACATTCATTCATCGCAAAAACGGTTGCGCCGAACTTCAACTTGGTGTTAAAAGCCTCGCAGAATGTCACCGCCACGGTGTTGCGGATCGTCAGCACATCCGTGGTGTCGCTCGTTCTGCTTTGGTCGTAATAAGTGGTATCATAGAATCCCTGTGACGCCGTTTTCTCCAGATACCGGCGGTTGGAATTATTGGTTTCAAAAATATGGGAGAAGGTCATGAGCGGGATATACTCGATCTTGATCGTGTCCTTCTTCGTCTTCACGCCGTCTTCTACCACTTCTATCGAGTCGTGGTATTCGCGATCCAGCGTGACGGCATACTGGTTATGCAGGTAACCGCTGATATAGCGGTACCCGAACATCGCATTCATTCGCACCGGGATATCCTCCGGGTTCAGGCTGCTCAACAGGTCATTCACGTCGCGTAAACCACCGTTGTCGAACGCACTCATCTGCGTCCAACTGAGCGCAGCGTGCATGGTGTAGTGGTCGCCGTCGTAACTGCCCCATACCGACCCACGGTAGGCCTTACCGGCTGTGTTGGCGTAGTGTCCGACCGAATTCAAATAATCCATCTCCACACCTAAGTTCGTCTTTCGACCCAGGTTACCCGTGAAGAGGAAATGGATATCGTTCTCCTCGTGGCCCGTAACAAATCCTTTCTTGTACGCTACCGTAGAGAAAGGAGTCGTCGTATTGAAATAGCGTTGTTGCTGCGGAGTGACCACATACGGCGTCAGACTCCATGCAAAAGGATCGTCTATCGTGCCTTGACGGTCGTTGATGATACGGCTCATGATCGGCGATACCAATACATTGCCGTTCGTCGTGCTGCTCATGGAGTACACCTGCTCCAAGTCCACATCGTGGTAATTGAGCATCACGGTGTCTGCAAACGGAATAGTGTCCGCTACGGCACTGTACGAAGGCATCTGCCACGTCTTCACTACCGTCTGGACACGCGGCTGCTTGGCAGCGGCCATAAGGGTCGCTGCCAACAGCACTAATACTATTAAACTACGTTTAAATCTCACATCTAACAGTGAAACGGTCTAACAACGAAGTGGTCTCACTTCTTCTTCTTAAGCTTTGCTTGAAGCGCCTGAATCTCCTCTTCCTGATTGCGGATCGTCTTGAGCAACTCGTTCAACTCCTCGTTCTCGATCGTCGTCGGGTATTGCTCTTCTACGCTCTGCAGGAAATCAGACAGCACGTTCATGTAGTTGATGAATGCGTCATAAGCCGATTCAAACTGCGTCTCGCCTTGGTCGATATGATTCATGTAATGCAGATAGTTCACATCCTGCAGACGCAACCAATTGGTCTTCAGCGCTTTGTCTTGACACAGGTGAACGCGCTCTGCTACGGCGTACAACTTGTTCAAAGCCTCTTGCTGCAGGTCATTGCCTACATATACACTCAGGTCCTTCGCCTCACCGCTCCACGTCAACGGATACGGACTGGACAGCACATCGTTAGCGGCCAGTTTCTTCGCAGCCTCAGACGGCGTCATGAAGCCCATCTCGCGCTCCAGCGCATAGTACGGCAGTGCTTTCAGGAAATCGAAAATACCGCTTCCTGCATTCTGACGGATACCGAACGTCTCGGCGCCTAACCAGATATTGATGATCTCATCCTCTTCCGGCAAAGCCTTCAACTGATCTGCATATTTCTCTGCATCGATCGGGAAATTAGCCCAGTTGGGATCGGAGAAGTGAAAACTCAACTCGTCGCTCAGGTTCGTGTTGCGCAGCAGGGCTTTCATCTTCGGAGCACCCGCCGACTGATAAACGCGGTTCGGGCTCTTCCAACTGATCACATGCTTGGCGCCTTCGGTCAAAATCACTTTATACCCCATCTTGTTCAGGTTATAAGCAGCCTCGTCTGTATACAGCAACTCCGTGTTCCATACGCTCTGCGCTTTTACACCCAAGATCGTGTTCAGCAAGTCGCCTTGGAATTTCAACTGTTTCTTGAACTCCTCTGCGTTGTACTCCGATGCCAAGGAATAAGCATACGGCGTAGCCAGAAATTCGACACATTTGGTGGCAGCCAACTCCTTGAGGATATCGATCATCTCCGGGTTGAACTGCTCGAACATCTCGATCATCGTTCCGCTCACGCTGATTGCGCAGTGGAATTTACCCTTACTCAGGTTGATCATGTCGCGGATGGTTTGGCAAAGCGGCAGATAGGAGGTGCTCACAAGCCAGTTAACATGCTCTTCGGTGGCCATATCATCGTAGTAGTAATGATCATGGCCGATCTCAAAGAAACGATAACGCTTCAGACGATACGGTGCGTGCATCTGGAAGCAGAAACATATATTTTTCATAATAATCTAAATTTATCGTTGTTAATAATTTGAGGTCTCGACATCTCGAGATCTCGAGGTCTCGAATTATAGCGTGTGATTAATCACCCCGTCGTAAATCCGTCTTACTTTGAGTCCGGCGTCTGCCCACTTGATATTATTCACTTCTGCCATACCAAGTTCGTGCAGACTCTTGTACATCGCAGGATATTTCACGATCGCGTAGATAGCGTCGGCCATGGCATCGATGTCCCAGTAATCGGTCTTGATCGCGTGTTGCAGAATCTCTGCGCAACCCGACTGATGACTGATGATCGACGGACAACCTACCTGCATCGCCTCCAGCGGACTGATACCGAACGGCTCACTCACGGACGGCATGATATATACGTCGCTCATCGCCAGCATCTCCTGTACCTGCTTGCCGCGCATGAAGCCCGGGAAGTGGAATTTATCAGCGATACCGCGTTTGGCTACCAGATCGATCATCTCCTCCATCTTGTCGCCGCTACCGGCCATGACAAAGCGAACACCGTCCGTCTTGCTCAATACCCGGGCTGCGGCTTCTACGAAGTACTCCGGACCCTTCTGCATCGTGATACGACCAAGGAAAGTAACCAACTTGTCCTTTCGCTCCGGCTTTGTGAACTCTTCCGGGTGCGCCAGCGGCTCTACCGCATTGTGCACCGTGCTCACCTTACGCGGGTCCTGACCGTATTTCTCGATCACCGTGTTACGCGTCAGGTTACTTACGCACATGATATGATCCGCTTCGTCCATGCCGCGTTTCTCGATCGCATACACCGTCGGGTTCACGTTTCCGCGACTCCGGTCGAAATCGGTTGCATGCACGTGGATCACCAGCGGCTTACCGCTGATCTGCTTTGCAAACACACCTGCCGGATAGGTCAACCAGTCGTGACTGTGGATAATATCGAAATCCAGACTGTGCGCCAGCACACTCGCTACGGCCTCGTAATTACCGATCTCTTCGATCAGGTTATCCGGATAACGACCCGAGAAAGCTACGCAACCCAGATCATCCGTGCCGATACGACGGTAGTCATAGTGAATACCGTTGCGCAAGTGGAAATACTCCTCCGGGCTCATCTTGCCCTCCATGCGCTGCTTTACGTAGTCATAACTGTTCTCCTTCCAAACGATAGGCACACTGTTCGCACCGATGATACGAAGGAAAGACTGGTCTTCGTCACCCCAAGGTTTCGGAATGACAAACGTGATATGCATATCTTCTTGCTCCGCCATGCCGCGGGTCAAGCCGTAACTGGCGGTACCTAAACCACCTAAGATATGGGGAGGAAACTCCCAACCGAACATTAACGCTTTCATTGTTGTGCCTCGCTTTCTTCTTTGATTCTTTCCTCTTCCTTATATTTCTTGAGCGTATCCATCAGACTGATCACAGCGGCTACACTCGGAGCACTACTCATACCTCCGCGGCCTCTGTACGGCGGGTTCGGCTCGTAGAACTCACTCAGCGTACCGATCGTCAACTCGTCCATTTCGGCCTCAAAACCGACTAACAGACGCTCCATGAAACTGGCACCGCTGTACTTATATACACTCATGTACGCTCTCGAATAAGCAGTGATCGTGGACGGCCATACGATACCGTTGAACAACGCACGCTCGCGCTCCATCGGATCCGTGCCGTAGTACGGATGATACAAACCGCTCTTCGGACTCAGACTGCGCAGACCCTTCGGTGTCAGCAGTTCCTTCGTGCAGATGTCCACTACCGCCTTCTGCTGCTTGCGGTCCAGCGGACTGTACGGCAGACCCACAGCCCAGATCATGTTCGGCCGAACCTCGCGGTTCTCGTAGTTGTCAATGACATAGTCATTCAGGTATAATCCGTTCCAGAAAGTCTTCACAAACGCGTCCTTCGTGATCTCTGCCTGATATTCCATCAGGTCGGCACTCGTCTCTTTGCCCATCTCGCGAAGCATCTCTGCTGTGAAACGCATAGCGTTATACCACAGCGCATTCACTTCTACGA
>Ga0265301_10006743_pt1 | contig 10896 bp, 10 predicted proteins | sample AusTroGonzalo_MG_2_FD_193488 | JGI IMG/M metagenome (GOLD analysis project Ga0265301, IMG submission 193488) | Bovine rumen microbial communities from tropical cattle in Woodstock, Queensland, Australia - Gonzalo_04 | ecosystem: Host-associated > Mammals > Digestive system > Stomach > Rumen ...
AAAAGGACTGTCTTTTTTATAATTAAATTTTGTACAAGAACGTTCGTCATTTACATTGTGTTTTTCTAAAAGTGTAATTTTAGCTTCTGGAAAAGCCGTCATTGCAGCATCAATTCCTTTTAGGAATCCTTTTACTTTTTCAAGATCGTATTCTTTCAAGTCATCATCAATTTTGAATCCACGTTTTCTTTCCATGTATTCAAACAACTTTTCTGGTTTTTCAAATTTGTCAATATCTTTGTCGATTTTGACTTTCGGTATATTCCCGGTTTTTTCGTCTTTCCTGTCATTCAGTCGGTCACGCACATTTTGAATCGTTTCGGGAGTTCTGTTTTCGTGCCTTTCTGCTGAAATTCTCTCTATTTCATAACTTAACTCAGTATCGCCATCAAATTTTTCCAAAAGTTTAAACTCTTTCTCTTCGAGCTGTTCTTTGAGCCGTTGGTTTTCGGCATCGGCATCGCCTATGCTGTAGTCCCAATTTTCACCGATGTTGGTGGTGTCGTTTGCAGGTGTCGGGGCTTTTGTTTCCTTTTCAAGCCCTGCTTTCATTTCGTACTTGCTGATAAATTCCTTTTCGCACAAACAACCGAAGCCGTTAGGTGGGCTATGTTTTTCCCACCACGGGTCGTTTACAGGGAGCACCGTGCCGTTCCAAGCCTTGTGCTGTTCGCGGCTCGTGGGCATCATCATGCAGACATACTTTGCATGGGTGAATACTTCGGGCATTTCCCTTGCTTGGCGTTCCTGTGCTGCCGCCGCTGCGGTAAGCATGTTCGTCTGGTAAATGACTTTCGAACGCCATGCACCGTATTTCGGCTTTTTCATCTTTTCGTCAAAGCTGGGGTCTGATTCACGCCATTTGCTTGCAATGTCGTAAAAATGGTCGCGGAAATCTTGCAGGGATTCACCCTTTTCGATGGCCTTGTCAACGGCGTTACGGAAATCAAGCAAGATGTCGGCACGCATTGCACCGGCAACGGTGAACGCTCTCGTGTGCATTGCGCCCTTGAGATCGTTCCAGCGTTTTGTAGGAAGGTTGATTTTCTGCTTGAAGTAATCGACCGCTTCCTTGTACGCACCTTGCTTGAAACCGAGTTCCTTAGCCATCTATGATGCCTGCTTTTCTGAGAAGCGTGAAACGCCCTGCCAGGTCTGCTGCGAGGAATGCCTGTTCCATTTCGTCTTCAATTTGGTCCATGGGCATTTCGCCATAGCAGCCGCCAAGCTTGTCGCGGACTTCTTCGAGACTCTTTGCGTTCTCTACAAGTTCGCGGATGGGTGCGAGGAAATCGATTTTTTCACATTCGTCTGCAAGGTGCTCGGTGAAAGCATTCACATTGTTACGGAGTTCGTGGCTAGTGTTGCGGACTTTAGGCTTCTTTTCGGGGCCTTCCGCAAACAAGCTGCCTTGCGGCTGGACTTCGAGCATTTCAAAGTATTTCTCGTCGATTCCATAGACATCGGTGATGTACTGGGCGTTGAACTTCACACCAAGCTGCGTGAGCTTCACGTCGCGTTCGAGGCGGGCTTGCTGCAAGTCTTCCGGGAGGATGATGTTCATCCACGGGATTTCTTTTTCGTTCGGCCAGTTGATTTCGTAAATCCAACGGATGAGCTGGTTCACGCTCGATTCAATCATTGCTGCGTCATCGAGAGCGAGGTCTTCACGGACATCGTTGTGCACGGTCGCCATCGCCTGTGTGCCGCCCGAGCTTGTCTGTTCAGTTGAAAGCGTTTCGCCAAGCCAAGCTTTGCTCATTGCGGAGTCAGCCCAGCGAACGATTTCGCTGTGCGGGTTGTTCGTTCCGTTCCCGGTCTGCAAGAGTTCAACGGAGCCGGTTTGCGGGATGACGGCGACCGCATCGCGGATAAGCCCGGTAAGCATTTTCAAGAATGTTTGTTGTTCGTCGGTTGTCGCCGTTGGCGGGCATTTGCCGATTGCTTTCGGCATGCCGTACTTTTCGACGAATATCATCCAGAACTTGAGACCGCCCTTCTTGAAAGCGAGAGGCCAAAAGCAACGGGAGTAAACCGAGGTGCCGTAAGGGTTGATTGCTGTCGGGCGGTTGCGTGTAACGATGAACTTGCGGTCGGGCAATTCTTCGCGGGTTCCGTCCTTCGTCTGCAAAAGCAGTTTACCGTCCGCATCGAACTTGAACCATTCCTGCTTGCGGTCCTTGATTGCCGTGGGCAAAATGAGCACGCCCATGTCGGTCTGCACCGCATCCCAGACGATTTCGTGAACGGCGAAACCGTAACCGATCGCGTCGAGCATCTGCGATATGGTGTTGCGGAGGTCGATGTTCCAGAGGTATTCCTCGACAAACTTCGCTTTCTTCGCGTCGCCCTTGCTCCCGTCGATTGTCCATGCGCGGCTCGTGATGGAGGCAAAGCGTTTGTTCTTGACCGCATCGAGGTGAGCGTCTATCATTTCGCGATAAACCTTGATGTTGCCGCCGTTTTTCTGTAGGATGGTGTCCGGGTTCGGCAAGTAGTCAAGGCCCGACACGTATTCCGCCACGTTCCGGGTCGCGACTTCCTTCGCAAGCTGCAAATCGCGCTTGTTCTGGGTCTCGTTCTGCTTTTTCTTGTTCTTTTTGCTCATGCAATCCTCGGTAGTTTTCTAATCCTTTTGAATCGCCGTTCAAATTCGTTGAAAAATGATTTTTTAAAGTTTTACGTCCGCTTACTAGGGTAAAAGAAAAACGGGCTTAAAAGGGCCTTTCTGTGCGATTTTCAGAACCCCCTGAAATCGGTGCTTTCTAGCGCGTATGGATTCGCGGTCTGTACGAACAGCGGACCCGCCGCGTTTGCGTTCTTGGCGTGGTATGCCAAAGCCGCTCCCCAGAAAAAGTCGCCGTGCCCTTGCTCGGTGCTCGCGGCATCGTAACGAACATTGCCCGCACTCGTCACGATCTTTCGTACCGCGTGGATGCTTTCGGCCTGTTCGTCCTCTATGCGGCTTTCGACTCCGGGGAACTTCGGGCATTTTTCAAGGATGATTTTCTGGTCTTCGAACGCCTGTAAAAGATTGATGGCGAGGTCAGCCTTTACGGTGTTCGTAAAAAGCACGCCTTCGACCTTGACGGAGCCGAAGCGTTCCATGGCACGTTCGGTGAACTGGTCGCCGCATCCGGTGCGGTCTATGCAGGCTCTGATAAGGTTCGGAAGCTTGAGGAACTTGTAGAGCTTCTGTTCAAGGAAGCTCCATTTCTTGTTCTGGTAGGCTTCGACGGCACGGCAAATCAGGCGGTCGCCAATGTCTTCAAAAACGTAAATGACGTAAAGGTGACGGTGGCGTGCCACGTCGCAACCCAGGTAGAGCGGGCCGTGTGCCTTGTCAATGCCCAGCACGCCTTGGCGTTCACAGCTGTGAATGAGCTCATAGCTGATCATGGCCTTGGATTCATCCTGCGGGTTGCAGCAGTATTCTTCTTGCCAGATAGCTTCGGTCAAACAGCCTTTGTGTTCCTGCTCCAGCCATTCTTCGCGTTCTTTCCTGGAGAGTTTCTTACCGCAGATGCGGTCGGCAACGCCTTCCTCTACTGCGAGCTGGATTGGCACGGTGTGAACGCTGTAGTCAAGTTCGCCTTTTTTGCACTTCTCGATGAGCTTGTAGAAGAGCGAGTTCACGCCGTTGTGGGTTGACAAAATGCGGATGGGATAGCCCCACATGGCGGCGGGCTTTGCGGCAGCCCACATCTTCTGGTCGTTCTCGTGGTGGGCGGCTTCGTCCCACACGATTTTACCGCCTTTGGAGCGGAACGCCTTGGGGTTGCTCGAAAGAACGTAAATTTTCGAGCCGTTGTTGAACTCGATAATCTTGCTTTTGATGCCTTTGTCTTCATCGGCAAATTCGCAGTCCTCGATGTCTTCGCAGTTGACTTCGGCGAGGGCCTTTGCGATGGCGTTGAGCTTCTGAATCCACGATTCGCAATAGTCGATGTATTCAGCTGCTGCGGTCATGTCAGCTGAGCTGAAGAAAACCTTGAGTCCGGGCTGTTCGATGCAGTCCTGCACGTCTTCGAAGCTTTGCACCCACGTGCCGCCGATACGGCGGGACTTCTCGAAAATCTTGACCTTTGACTTGTCGAGAAGCCAGCGTTTTTGGTAAGGGAAAAAGAATTCGTCTAGGCTTTTCATATTCCGAGAACTTCCTGAAGTTTCTTAAGAGCAGCCTTTTGACGTTCTTCAGGCGTTCTTTCATCGTTCTTTTTCTTTGGAGCTTTTTCTTCGTATTTTCGACTAGTCTCTGCCGTGTCGATTATTCGTTGAAGTGATATAAATCGAGCATTGTCAACAGCAACGCCATTTTGTAAGTCTTGCTTTATTTGCCTTGCAAGAACTTCACCAAGTTCAAAAATTTCGGCATGAAATTTATCTTGACTGCCTGATATTTTCGCACGTTCAAGCTCCCAATGGTCTTCGGCTTTCCACGTCTGCAAAGTTCTAGTGGAAATATTTAGTCTGCGTCCTATCTCAGATAGGCTTAATTGATGAACCACATAGAGGTCTTTTGCTTGCGGCTTGAGTTCTGCCTTGCTCATTTATTCCTCCCGTGAAATTCCATGCAGCACGCCCTTATCGCTTCCATGGCCTGCCTTTGTTCGTCGGTGTATTTCTGGAACAGCGTTTCCCAGCGGGTGTTCTCCGCGGCTTGGGACTTTTCCCATTTGGCGTTTTCGTTCGTATAGAATACGGCCAGCATCAAGGCGAATACGATGCTGATGCCGAACTGCTTGAAAGCTTCAATCCAAAAATTCTTGTCCATATAGTGCCTCGCAACAAACTTACTTGATGGGGCGTGACATAGGGCATGACTCTGTCATCTCCTCTTTCGGTTTTCCGCTTGTAACTTTGATGTTGCGAAAGACAAGAATCACAGAACTCAGGTGGTCTATGTAATGAAGGACAAAAAACTTTTGAAATCCGATGATTTGAAGGAACCGTGGGTCGAAGCGTTTAAGGTCGGCAAGGTCACAGACATGGCTGGCAACGAACACGACTTCAGCGAAGCGGACCTTGAAGACTTGAACGAAGGAATCCACGAACAGCTCAAGGCCGGTTATCAGCCGCCAATGGTCAAGGGCCACCCGAAGGTGGACGATCCGCGTGTCGGCTCCGTGGTGGATTCCAAGGTCGAAAACGGCGTGCTCAAGGTAAAGCTCGATGACGTAAGCAACGACTTTGCCGAAGAGGTAAAGAAGGGCGGCTTCAAGTACCTTTCAGCGTCCGTTTACAGCAACTTGAAAAAGGGTTTAAGACATCTCGGTGCTCTTGGTGCTCACGCCCCTGCAATGAAGGGCATGGCTCCGCTCTGCTTTGGCGAAGGGATGTTTGCCGATGCGGACAAGGGCGTGAACGAACAAGATGTGCTCATGTTCGCGGAATCGTTCGCATGGGACAGGCTTGTGCCAGCGTCCATATTTGAACGCCTGATTTACAAGATTGAATCGCTCGGTCCGTTTTTTCGTTCCCAGCGTGAACAGCTGATCGAAAAAGAAGGTGTCGAAGCCGCAAACAAAGTCTTCCCGGAATACATGGTGAAGGATATCGAATCCGTCCGTGACCTGGTCAAGGATTATAACAACTTCCCTAAACAGACGACTGTAAAAGACGCAACCGCTGACACCGCCTCCTCCTTCGGGGAACCGGGGGAGGTTGGCGGCGGTGCGGACAACCAAAAGACTAACGAAGGAGAAAACGGCTCTGTTCCGCCGGAGAACGGGGAGCAGAACCCTCAGCCTGAAACGCCCCCTCGCGATGAACCGACCGCATCTATCCCGGAAGGTAATTCTAGCGAAGCGGCGCGGTTGAGCGAAGAGAATGCCGCACTCAAGGCGGAAAATGAGGCTCTCAAGGCTGACAAGCTTGCGGCGCAGCGCCTCCGTGCCGGGGCGGCGTTCTCGGAGACTTTGGACAAGGCTATTGCCGAAGGGCGTTGCAACCAGGTGCTCAAGGATAACCTCATGAAGGTCTTTGGCATGTGCCAGGAAGTGCCCGTCGATGGCGAAGGCTGCTTTGGCGAAGGCGATGACCGCGTGAATATCGCCGATATGTTTGCCGAGACTGTTGCTGCACTCCCAAAGATTGTGGAGTTCGGCGAGGCCCATGTTTTCGACGACAGTCCGGCGGAAAAGGCTGCCGTGACCATCGAAAAGTACAAGGCGGAACAGGAAGGCAAGGGCCGCGTGCTCTCGTTTGCCGAAGCTGCCGAAGAGTGTTTCAATAAGAAGTAAGGAGTCCCAGATGAAGGGTAATATCCTCGGATTTACGGCAGAAGCTGCCGTCCCCGCTTTCCGTTTTGCCAAGGCCGGCACCGCGGATGGCAATGTTAAACTCGCTACCGCCGGAGACGTTGTGCTCGGTGCTAGCCAAGATGTCGATGCTGCCGAAGGTCGCCCGTGCGACGTGCAGCTTGACGGCATCGCCCGCGTGGAATGCGGCGGCTCTGTCACGTTCGGTGTGGCTCTTGAACCCGACGCGAACGGCAAGGCTGTTACCGCATCGACCACTCCGGGATGCGCGACCGCCCTTGAAAGCGGTTCGGCTGGCGACATCATCCGCGTGAAGCTTGACTGCGTGGGCGTGCCCACTACGCCTGTGAACGCGGTGAAGTACAAGGCTGCGACCGGCGGGGTTTCCAAGAATACCTTCGTGAAGCTCGGTTCTACCGCTGGCGAAGTCACCACCGCAGGTGCTGGCGACGCTGTGCTCGGTGTGGCCCTTGCCGATGCCGCAGCCGGTGCGGATGTGGAAGTGCAAGTTGACAACATCGCAGAAGTGGCCGCAAGTGCAGCCATTGACGCAGGCGCAAAGATCAAGAGTGCCGCAAGCGGAAAGGCCGTCACTGCCTCGACCGCAAACGATGTGGTCTATGCCATCGCCCTCGAAGCTGCCGCAGCCGCGAACGATGTCATCAAGGTAAAGCTTGGCTATGCCGGTGTCATTTCGGGTTAATTCAAAAAAGGACGAACAACATGAAGAAGATGACTAAAATCGCTATCGTGCTTCTCTCTCTTGCGTGTGCCGTATGCACCTATGCCGGTGCGGACACGCTGACCGCCTGCGGCGTTCCGCAGATTGCCATCGACCTGTTCTGCCTTGGCAGCATGGGCACTTCCATCTGCCCGGTCTTGCCGATTGGCGAACAGCAGACGGGCCTTGTGATGGCCTACAAGAACTCCGAACTCATTGCCGATCAGGTGATGCCCGTGAAGGTGCTCGAAGGCAAGGAACTTTCGTTCAAGTATTTCGAACGCACCAAGGGCGACGCGTTCACTGCTCCTGATACCAAAGTGGGCCGCTTGTCCGAGCCTAACGTAATCCACCTTTCCGGGGTAGAAAAGTCCGACTTTGCTGTCGCTCACGGTCTCGAAGACATCATCCCGCTTGAAGACCTTGACCAGGTGACTGACAAGAACCGCTTTACCAATACGCATCTCGAGTACCTGATGAACCAGCTCCTGCTCGGCAAGGAAAAGCGCGTGGCTGATATCGTGCAAAACACCTCGAACTACGAATCGGGCAACACCCACACTTACGAAGACAACCAGGGAATCGGGGCTTCCGGCTTCGATATCGTGACCGTGCTCTTGGATTGGCTTGACAAGCCGCTTGCCCGCCCGAACATCATTGGAATGGGCTACAACGTCTATACGAAGCTCCGTACCGACCCGAACGTGCTCAAGGCTCTCTATCCGTCGAGCAACGGAAGCGGCGTCGCGACCAAGCAGCAGCTCTGCGACTTGTTCGAAGTGAACGACATCCTTGTGGGCAAGGCCCGCGTGAACACCACCAAGAACGCGAAGAACCTGCAGCTTGAACGCTGCTGGGGCAACAACATCTGGGGTCACTACCAGGAACCGCTCTCGAACCTCAAGGACGGTATCGCTTGGGGCATGACCGCACAGATTGGCGAACGCTATGCCGCCGTCATCGAAGCCCCGAACAAGGGTCTCAAGGGTTCTGAAATCATCAAGGCCGGCTTCTACCAGAAGGAAGTTGTCGTCGGCAAGGATGCAGGTTTCCTCTTGAAGAACGTCATCAAGGCCGCTGGTTAAGGTTACGCATGAACTACTGCACTTACGAGGACATCAAGGGGCATATCCCCGAAGCGCGTCTGGTCGAGGTCACTGACGATCTCTCGCCGAACGCGACTGGTACGGTCAATGTCGAAATCGTGGAAAAGGCCATCAAGGAAAGCACCACGCTTATCGACTCTTACGTGAGGAAACGTTTCCCGCGTCCGTTCCAGAGTGTCCCGGAAGTGTTGCGCATGGTATGCGTTGACCTGAGCATATACAACCTGTACGAACGCGTGACGGAGCTGAATATCACCGACGGTATGAAGCTCCGCTACGATAATGCCATCAAGCTGCTCATCCGCATTGCCGATGGCGAACAGGATATCGGTGTAGATCCCGATGAACCTGTTACCGAATCGGGCTTTGCCGTCGCCTCGAAGGTTGACGGCGGGCCTGCCATGTTTTCGCTTAGCTCCATGAGGTTCTGATGCCTGTAGCCGTAACGAATGACTACGTGATTGAAAAGGCTATCAAGGACCTTTTACGCGACGACAATACGCCCATGAACTTCAAGGCGATTGACGTGTCGCATAACATTTCAGCCCTTTCCCGCCCGGGCCTTGCGTGTGCAGTGGTTTCGGGTGAATATGCCGAGCCCGACATGAGCGGCAGGATAGAGGAAAAGGCAAAGATTGTCGTTTCGCTCGTGTTCAAGAATGTCGCGAACGAAGAAGAACGCCGAAAGCTGGCTCACCCGGCTGTCCGCTACGTCATCGGTAAGCTCCACCATAACGACTTGGGGCTTGACATGACACCTTTGATTGTAGGCGACTGGCGTGAAGTGACCACCGCAGAGCATTTGGCTGCCGCCTGCCTGGTGATCGAGATTGAATTTACAACGCAGTTCACAATTATGCCTGAGTCCGCTGAACAAAACTACAGGGAACTGCTTTCTATCTGCTCTACGTTCAAGAGCGAAACGCCTGATAACGAGACTCTTGCCGAGGGCACAGTGATTTTCAAAGAGGTAAACAATGAACCTGAATCCTAACATCCCGGAAACGATGATTCCGGGCACTTACACGGGCTACAACTATTACGCTGGCCCGAACGGTCTCCCCGCCAACATCCAGAAGGTGCTGCTCATTGGCGACGTGTCTTCTGCGGGGTCTCTTGCGGCTTGCAAGCCGACGGAAGTTTCCAGCGAACAGGAAGCCATTGCGCTTGCCGGTGCGGGTTCCGTGCTTATGCAGATGTACAAGGCTGCAAAGAAAGCTTGGAAGTACGCCCAGATTACGCTCTTGCGCCATGCAGCCGTGACGGGTTCTGCCGCTACGTGGGAAAGTACGCTTTCCGGGACGGCTACTGCGGCTGGCATTGTTTCCGTCATCATCAACGGTCAGAAGATTAGCGTGGGTGTCGCCAAGACCGACACCGCCGCCGCTGTCGCGACTGCTCTTGCCGCCGAAGTGAACAACACTCCAGATGCACCTGTCACCGCCGAAGCCGCTACCGCCAAGGTCACTCTTACCGCAAAGTGCAGCGGTGCGTATGTTTCCGCCGCTGCGGGTGGCCTGAACGTGTCCGTCGAATCCGAAGCTGCTGGCATCACCGCAGGTGATGCGAGTGCTACAGCTGGCTTAGGCACGGTAAGTCTCGAAACGGCCCTTGCAGCCGCCTTCCCTGAACGTTTCCACATCATTGTAAGCCCGGTGAACGATGCGACCAACTTGGGCTACCTCAAGACGCATCTTGAAGCAGCAGCCGCTCCGCTCGAACAGCGCGGTCAGCGTGCCGTCTGTGCAATGGTTGCCGCTCCGACAATGGACGGAACGACACTCGTTAGCGGTGCAGCGACTAACGCGGCCAATGCGGCAAAGGCCAAGAACTACGAACGTCTGCATATCGCGGCGGTCAAGAACAAGATCAATGCTACCGTGTGGGAAATCGCGGCGGGTCTCGGTGCAATTTTTGCAAGCAACTCCAAGCCGAACGTCCCGATGAACGGCGTTGCCATTCCGGGGCTTGCGATTCCGGATGTCGAAGACAAGTGGAGCGGCGAAGAACAGGATGTCTTGCTTTACGGCGGCGTGATTCCGCTGGTGGAAGAAGATAGCCAGCTCTGCATCGTGCGTGCCGTGACCACGAAGAGCAACAACAGCGGCACTCGCTTCACCAAGCTCATCGACACGGGCGTTATCGCTTCGCTCGACTACTTCCGCGATTCCATCATGGCGATGCACAAGGCGAAGTACAAGAACAAGGTCATTCACGCCCTCTTGCCTGATGCCTTGAACGAAGACAACAAGGCTATTGCCTATGCCCTCGAAGCCGAACAGATTCTGCGTTACATCGACGATTACGCAGACCAGTTCATCACGCAGGAATCGAAGAACGAACCGGGCCGCATGCTCTGTCAAATCCCTGCTCCTGTCGTGCCGGGACTCAACCAGATCTATTCCACCATCGACCTTTATCTTTAAGGAGTGAACCATGAGAATTACTTCTCTTTCTCTCGTCAAGGACGGTTCTGAGATCACCGACTTCTCGAAGTTCAAGGAAAACGAAATCGAGACTACCCAGACCGTAGAACACTTCAACGGCGAAGACTTTGTAAAAGTGCCGAAGAAATACGGTTTCTCGGTCACGTTCTTGCCGCAATCGGGAGCAGACCTCGATTGGGTTGCCGAAGAAGACAAGAACGACAAGGGTTGGACCGTGATTGTGAACTACGTAGGCGGCTCGAAAGTCACGTTTACCGGCGTGCATCTTCTCAAGTCCACCCCGAACGAGATTGACGGCAAGACCGCCAAGGAAACCCAGCTCGAATTTTACGCCGCTAGCCGCAAGGTAAGCTGATGAGTGG
>Ga0265301_10006748_pt1 | contig 10891 bp, 16 predicted proteins | sample AusTroGonzalo_MG_2_FD_193488 | JGI IMG/M metagenome (GOLD analysis project Ga0265301, IMG submission 193488) | Bovine rumen microbial communities from tropical cattle in Woodstock, Queensland, Australia - Gonzalo_04 | ecosystem: Host-associated > Mammals > Digestive system > Stomach > Rumen ...
AAGTATGCTGACATTTTGGCAAAAGGAAAATCAAGATATGAGGAGGAAAAAGAAATGGAAGTAAGGGTAAGAGCATTACAAAGATTTGAAGGTATTAGAGACGCAGAAAGAGATGTTTATCCTAAAGCGGGTGATGAATGGGTGACTTCGTATGAAAGAGCAGAATATTTATTATCACATGCAGTAATTGAGATTGTCGAAGAAATAAAAGAAGAAGAGCCGAAAAAAGAAGAAGATGTTTCACGTGAAACAAAAGAAGAAAAACCAAAGAAAAAAAGCAGAAAGAAAATTGACACGGTAGAATAATTATGTTATTATAAAGATATGAAGGAGTCATGACCTTCTGATTTGAGGGACTGGGGTTAGCCTCAATTAGAATGACAAAAATCCCCACCATTTTTACATAGGAGTATAATATGGATTTAAAATGCGAATGTGGAAAGCTTTTAGCAAGATACGAAAAAGGCAAAATTATTTTGTACTGTAAAAGGTGCAAAAAAGAAGTTGAAATTGAAATAAAAAATTTAGAGCCAAAGAGCCAAGATGAATAATCTGTGGCTTTTTTTGTTGGTTTAACGCTAACCTAAAAGCGGAATAAAAAGCCTAACTTATGGCTATAAAGAAGGAGAATTGTTATGGAAGATAACAAAGACATCCAAACGGATGGAGAAGTAAAAGAAGAAACTGTTGAAAAAACATTTACGCAACAAGATTTAGACAATTCTTTTAATGCTGGTGTTAGAAAAGCCAATTCAGATTGGCAAAAAGATGAAAAATACAAGGAGTTCCTTGCATGGAAAAAATCAAGTCAAAATGATGGAGAAAAAATTAACGAACTAACGAATCAAAACACGGAGTTAGCAAATCAAAATAGTGCATTAACAAAAGAAATCGAAAGATTAAGTGCACAAATTAAAGTTGATAGTAGCGATGTAAAAAAAGAGTTTAGCGAGTTTGTTACTACAAAGGTATTAGCAAATGTAACTGAAACAGTTGATTTTGACCGAGCATTAAAAGAGTTTAAGAAAAGTAACCCTCAATATTTTGGGGAAATGCAAATTAAAAAAACACAAACGGCACCTACATTAAGTGGAATATCCCAACCAAATTCCACCAATGCTATTATGAATAGTATTTTAAGGGGTGCAAGAGATTAAAAAAGGAGAGATGAAAAATGCCAGAACCAACCACGATGATTACAAGAAATGATGCAGATGCACTTATTGAAACACAAGTTGCAAATGAGATTTTTGAAGGAGTCGTAAAAGATTCAAAAGCATTGTCTATGTTTAAGAGATTGCCAAACATGACAAGTGATAAAACAAAATTAAGAGTATTAGATAGCCTACCAGTTGCTTACTTCGTAGACGAGACACAAAACAATGGCAGGAAAAACCTATCTAAACTTGCATGGGATAAAAAATATATCAATGCTGCCGAACTTGCAGTTATTATCCCAATTAAAGAAAACGTATTAAATGATGCTTCTGTTGATATTTGGGCACAAATTAGACCAAGAATTGTAGAAGCATTTGCAAGAAAAATTGATGATGCTATTTTCTTTGGAACAAACAAACCAACTGATTGGAGAGCAGGATTAGTTCCTTCTGTAATTAGCACAGGCGCAACTGTAACAGAGACAGCAAACGGTTTATATTCAGACATTAACGATACGATGGTAAAAGTTGAAGAGTCTGGTTACAATGTAAATGGTATTTTAGGTGGAGTAGGATTAAAAGGCAAATTCAGAATGATGTTAGATACAACTGGCCAACCACTTAACACAACTGAAATTGGTTCTATTCGTAGAGAATTTATGGATAACGGAGTTTGGAAAAAGAATACAGCAACATTAATCGCTGGTGATTTTGACCAAGCTGTATATTCTATTAGACAAGATATTACATATAAAGTATTAACAGAGGCAGTTATCCAAGACCCAAGCGATGGAACAATTCTTTATAACCTAGCACAAGATGACATGGTAGCTTTACGTGTAGTAATGAGATTAGGTTGGGAAATTCCAAACCCAGTAAACGCAACAGAAGAAGACAAGACAAAGAGATTCCCATTCTCTGCATTAGTACCACCAGCAAGTATTTAATAAAAGGGGGCGCTTCGTATGAATTTTAATTCACAATACTTGACTTATGTCGAATACAAACAATTGGGAGGCAAGTTAGACGAAGTGCCTTTTAATGTATTAGAACTTAGAGCTAGGAAAAAAGTTGATGAGATGTCTCAAAGTAGATTAAAAAATTTACCTACGCAAATAGCGGAAGTAAAAGTTTGTATGTACCAACTTGTTGAAGCTATAAACAAGAATAATACTAAAAAGTCAAAAAATATAATGAGCGAAAGCACAGATGGCTATAGTGTAAGCTATGGAGAAACAGAAACAACAGAAGAAATAAAACAATATTACAACATAATCAAAGATTATTTATCGACATGCCAACTAGAAGACGGAACACCTTATTTGTACTGCGGGGTGATGCAATGATAACAAACACGGATATAACAGTATTTCATAAAGGAATAGACCCAAGCACAAGGCTTGAAACTTGGACTAGATTTTATTATCCAAATTGTTGGTGGCACAGCACAGAGGGAAGCGTAGTTCGTGATGGGTATCAGTACAACAACAGAGTTGATATACGAATACCTTATGATGCGAACGAGAACTTAAATATAGACAATTTTGAAGAGGGGGATATAGTTTGCAAGGGCAACATTAAAATTGCCGTAAAAACGCAATCTGACGTGTCCAATGCATACAATATCACATCAAAAACTGATAATAAAGTTGGAGCTAACCCTCATATACATTTAGGTGGTAGTTAATATGTTAAAACCTATAAGTGAAATTAAGATTAATCTTGGAATAGAACCAAATGGTAGAGTCCAAAAGTTTTTTACCGATACTTGTGCAAAGCACATGGATAAATATATTCCACAAGATACAGGGGACTTAAGAGGTATAATTCATAAAACAGCTGATAGTATAACTTATGAGAGCAATTATGCTCATTACCAATACAAAGGGATGAGAGAAGACGGCACTCATGTTATAAATCCAGAGAATTATACAACTCCACGGAACTGGTCCATATTGGGACAAAAGAATGGTAAGTGCTGAGATGCAAGATGTAGTAAGAGAGGTTCAAGAATATATGGAGGGGAAGCACGGTGGCTAATATTAACACTAATGTAATTGATACAACTGAATTAAGAGTAACAAAATTGAGAGCTTATCTAATCTCAATTATTGACACGTTATTAACTGATGCAAGGTATTTGATTAATGCTAATATGCTATCTGCTGACCCGCAAAATTATTCTCTAGACAAAATACCAACTGATTTTAAGGTGGAAACTTGGATAACTGGAAATGAAATACATAGAGATGTTTATTCTTTTAGGAGTCGAAACAATTATTCACAAGACACACTAAACAATTTGATTAATATTGGGTTTTTCGAGGTTTTTGAACAAATTATAAGATACAACAACGAGAATGACATATTGCCTGAAATAAACGGCATTCAAGAAATAAAATGCCTAAATTGTGGTAGCATGAATAATGCGACCACAAATACGGCTGAATTTGATATACAGATAGAGGTTGATTATATGATTGATAGTAGTCAGCCGTCATCTATATAGAAAGGGGGACACAATGAAATCTGTAAAAGCAATTAAAAGTTTTTCATTAAACGGAGTTTTTTATGATGAAAATGACGACGTTAACGTTCAAACAAAGGAACAACTTGTATATCTAAATGAAAAAGGTTTTATTGAGCCTCAAACTGCAAAAGATATTCAGAATTTTGGAAAGTAAAGGAGGAAATAAAATGGGATTAGCTGTAATACCAGATGACATTAAAAAAATTAAAAGAAGCCAATACATTAAGTTTTTAGACACCACACCAAGTTCTACGGCGACTTGGAAAGTAATTGGTATTGGTATAAATGAGGCTAGCACCGCATACAATCCACAAGTAAACACAGAAAAATGGATTATTGAAGATTCTGCTAGGTCAGACCATGAGAGCAACCAAAAGCAATTGAGCATCACTCAAAAATGTTACAAGCATGATGACGAATTTATTTATATTAACTCTTTGCGAGACAAACTTAATTGTGCATCTCACATTCTTGAGGTTGATACTTGGGGCGGTAGCGATGGTAATTACCCTGCAAAGAAAAGCGATTGCTTAATTACAATTAATAGTTATAGTGGTGAAGAAATTGAATATACAATTTATTTTAATGGTGACCCTGTTGACGGAACTGTAACAATTTCGAGCGGTGTTCCATCATTCACACCATCTGCATCAATTTAGAACTTAATTATTGGGATTGGGACACACTCAATCCCTAATTTTTTATGGGGGTTTTTATGGAGTATATAGAATTGGGAAAAGGAAGCATTCAAAGATTTGGGATTAAGGATGCAGAAGGAAACGATACTGGTGAATTTATTGAGATTGACCCAGAGGATATTGACTTCTCATTCCGTGCTAACGAATGTCAAATTAAACATCAAAAAAATATTGAGGAAGTGCAAAACAAATTAAAAGAAATAGAAGAAACTTGTAACAAAGAGGGCGAATTTCCTACAGAATATGACAAGGCTACAAGAGAAGCTTGCAAAGAATTTATGGAAAAAGAAGAAAAAACAATTGACGATTTTATTGGCGAGGGAACAACCAAAAAAATTTTAAATGGAAGAAAACCCTATATGTTAATGTTCAATGATATTATTGACACACTTACACAAATTATTCCGCCATTAAAAAACACTTCCAAAACAATAATACAAAACATTAAAGAAAAATATAAGAAAAACGAAGGAAATAATGTTATATGACAAAGTATCCAGAGTATGTTGAAGTTGGAGGGAAATTATATAAAATTGACACGGATTTTAAAACTGCAATAGAATGTCAGAGGATATCACAACAAGAAATAAGAGGAGAAGAGCGAGCTCTTGCAATTATATATTTATTGTTTGGCGATGAAGGATTAAATAATCCCCCAGATTATAAAGAATTAATTAAAAAGGGATTATTTTATTTGTCTTGCGGCAAAGAATTAAACGACGATAATTCGGAGCTTGACATGGATTATAGCCAAGACGAGTCATATATTAAAGCAAGTTTTTATACTGATTATGCCATACCAAATGTATATGAAACAAATATGCACTGGTGGGAATTTATGGACTTACTTAATGGATTAAAACCAGATTGTGTTTTAAATCGAGTAAGAGAAATAAGAACATATGATACAAGCGGAATCAAAGATCAAAAAACATTAGATGCCATAAGAAAGCAAAAAGAAGCGGTCGCATTGAAAAAACAAACCCCTAAATTATCCGAAGAACAAGAAAAGAGTGTTGAACAATTCATTCAACAAATGGGATTCAGAAAGAGGTGAAAAAAATGGATGGATGGATAACAATTGGGACAAAACTTGATACTGTAAAATTTGAAAAACAACTTAAAGAGCTTGAAAATAAAATAAATGATGAAGAAAAAAAGCAACAAAGTTTAAATGAAAAAACAGAAGAATATAAGTCTAAAATATCGGATGTTAATACTGAAGTGGAAACATTGACTAACAAATTAAATGAGGCAAAAGAAAACGCAAAAGCACTATCAAATGCACTTGAAAAAGCAAGAAGTGATAGAGCAAAAGCTTCCGTATTAATTGGAATTGAAAAGCAATATAAAGAAGAAGTAAAAACTGTTGCTGAATTGTCGGCAGAACTTAAAGAAGCTGAAAACGAACAATCAAAATTAAATAGCAAAATAGAAAAAACCAATATACAATATGAAAAGTCAATAAAAACAGTTGATAAATTAAAAGACAAAATAGATTTAATTAGCCTAAAAAGGCAACAAACGGCACTAAAAAATATAGAAAATGGCATTACAAGCTCTATAAAAAAGGTTGGGAAATTAGCATTAGCTGTTCTGAGTGTTCGTTCTGCATATTCATTGTTAAGACGAGCATCAAGCACGTGGGGACAATATAATGAGCAATATGCAAAAGATTTGGAATATATAAGATTTGCGTTGGCTTATGGGCTTGCACCTATTTTAGAGAAAATAGTTAACCTCGTTGCAACGTTAATGACATACGTTAATTACTTAGCGAATGCGTGGTTTGGCAAAAAAATATTTGCATCGGCTAAAGATTTTCAAAATATGGCAAAAAGTGCAAGCGGTGTTGCCAAAAGCACAAAAGAAATTAAAAATAATTTAGCAAGCTTTGATGAATTAAGTATTTTAAATCAAAGTTTAGCTGAAGGAGGAACTGGAAACGGGTTTTTGACACCATCTTTTGATTTGGCTAATTTTGAAAACATAGAAGTACCGCAATGGATTAAATGGTTTGGAGATAATGGCGATACCGTTAAAAAATCATTAATTGGAATAGGTACAGCCTTGGGAGCATTAAAATTATCTGAAATCGCTACAAATTTAGGATTAGTTGCCACAAAATTATCTTTAATAAAAGCGGCAGGCATAGGCGTGGCGGTCAAAGGCGTAGTAGATGGAGTTGAAGATTTAAAAAAATATGCTGATGACCCAAGTCTGGAAAACCTAGGAAAAACAATTTCAGATATTGGAGAAGCTACTGTTGGTGTTGGAGTTGCAACTGGTAATTTAGCAATTATAGCTGGCGGTTCATTAGTGGTTTTGGTCGGCAAATTTGTTGAAAATTGGGATGAAATTAAAGAAACTACGCAAGATGGCATAGATTATTTAAGAGAAAAATCTCCAGAAATCGAAAAAATATTTGGCAAAACAGGCAGAGATATATACGAAGATGTTTTGGATACCAGCCAAGATGTTCTTGATACAGTAGATACAACTTTAAATTCGTTTAACAATATAGTTTATGATTTCATTCAAATTCTGGATGCGTTGGCAAATAACGATTGGAAGACAGCGTGGGAAAAATTTAGAGATATTTTTAAACAAATATGGGAATCAATATCTTCTATCATAGGCACGCAAATAAATGTAGTTTTAAGATTTATTAATTTTATGATAGAAAGAGCCGAGAATTTTATTAATGATTTTATTGACGGCCTTAACAGTTTGGGCGCTAGTATAAGCCATGTAAACTTTAACACAATACCATTATTAGGCAAGGGAGACGTAATATCAACGCCAACAATCCAAAGCTCTATTTATGGGCCAGAAGTGCCAGGGCGACAAACAAAAACGCCAACTCTTGAAAACCCAGTTTATGGGCCAGAAGCACCGACAAGCCAACCACAAAATATTGTAATTAAATTTGCTGGAACAGTTTCTCAATTTGTAAGAAGCTTAAAACCAGAATTGGACGCTGAAAGCAAAAGAGCTGGAGTTCAAATTATAACGGGGGGTGCTTCTTGATGGATGTATGGAGTGATTTTTTAACTATTGATGATACTGTTTATAATGTACCAGTATTTGCAAGCCTTAAAAGAAATGCGGAATTTCTTGACAAATATGCTGAAAGAACTGATGATGGCGATTTGAAAAGAGAGCTAATAGGAGTTTATTATAATTACAGGAACATTAGATTTGGAAAACAAACCGATGAAAACTATGACGAATACGAAAGCCTATACGAAAAACTAACTGAGCCAGAAGAGTTTCATACAATAAAAATAGGCGGTTATACATTTACTGCGTATTTTTCAAATGTTAGTGACGAAATGTATAGATTTAAAAACAATAAACCATATTATAAAAACCTCACAGTTAATTTCATAGCAAAATTGCCTGCAAGGAGCTGATCAAATGAAAACTAATACAATAATTGAATATGGCGTAGTAGATGTCACTGCTAAAAAAGATAGCACTTTGAGTGCTAACGACATTCAATCGTTTTCACAATTAAGCAACTTAAAAAAAGATAAATTGCCAGAAAAAAAATATTCGACTTTTGAAAAAAATTTTTTCATACTTGATGGGCAATGTGATAATATGCAATCTACCATCAATGATGTTGGGCTATGGACAAGTAGCATGTCAGATTCACAAGGTGATTTTACAACACCACCAGTTTTAACTATTACATTTTCTCAAGCACATACAAGCCCTGGCCTAACACTAACTTTTAGCCAGTATTCATATTGCAATAATCTTAAAATTCAGTATTATGACTTAAATAATACATTATTATCTGAAAAAACATTTGCACCAGATAATTACGAGTATTTTTGCGAGGATTTAGTTGAAAATTATGGAAAAATTGTAATAACATTTTATTCTACAAATATTCCATACAGATATTTAAAATTATACAAATTAATGTATGGCAATGCAATTTTATTTAATAACGACGACATTGCAAGTTGTAATATTTTAGAACAATTTAACGTTATTAGTGACGAATTAAGTATAAACACATTGGAATTTATAGTTTTTTCTGAAGATGATAGGTTTAATATATTAAATCCTCAAGGAATATATTCTACTATTCAACAAGGGCAAGAGTTAAAAGTATATCAAGAAAAAAACAACATATTAACAAATATGGGCGTATATTATATAGACAAGTGGGAAAGCATTGGAAACAACAAAATGCAATTTACTGCAGTTGATATTGTTGGGCTTTTGGATAGATATGATTTTAAAGGAAAAATGTATGATAACGGGAAAGTGGGCACTACAGTTTTCTCTATAATGCAACAGGCAGGGTTGTTAGATTTATATACATTGGAAACGGCATTGGGTCAAAAATCTCTTGTAGGATATATACCACGTTGTACGTGTAGAGAAGCCCTGCAAAAAGTGTTGTTTGCTTCTGGAGGGGTTGCAAAAACCAGTAGAAATGGTATACTAGAATTGAAACAAATCGCTTTAAGCGAATCTCCTATTGAAATATCAAGGTCAGATATTTTTAAGGGCTCAGAAACAATCAAAAAAGGAGATGTGTATACAGCCGTCTTGATTAAATCTCACAATTACAAAGCTGACCTTACCCAGCAAAAAACAGTATATTCAAATTACTTAGAACCAGGGACGTATACAGTAGAATTTGATGAGCCGTATTATCTGTTTTCGTGCAATGGAGCGACAAAAGTTTCTGGGACAACGTATACTTACGTAACTTTTAGAGTTGATACTGCTGGAAATGTAACGGTTGCGGCATATCCATATATAGATAGCACGCACGATGTTCTTGTGGTAAATAGCACATTAGTTGGAAACGAAAAGGAAAATATTTTATATGTAGAGTCTCTTGAAATTGCAAACGATTCAAATTCTGCAGATATTGGCCAAAGAATATTAGATTATTACAACAATCAATATGAATCTGAGTTTGAAAAAGTATTGGAAGAAGAAAATGTGGCAGATAATGTATTAATTCAAGAACCTTATGGAAATGAATTAGATGGATTCATTACGGAACTTGATATTGACTTAACGAGGGGATATGTTACAAAATGTAAGACTGTTGCGAAAGTGAGTGGAAGCTAATGGATGAATTAATTTATGATAGAACTCAATCTGATGTAGAATATGCTTTAAGTCATCAAGACAGCGAAGATTTTTTAAAGGGTGCGTACAATTACACGGATTTAAATAGAATCGAGACTTGGTGCGAATATTTGGCTACACAATTAAATTCATTTAACTATTCGGCAACCATCACAACCAAAACAGATTGGTCAATGTCTGATTTTCCAACAAAAGCAGAATTGTTAAGAATAAAAAATAACGTGTCAATATTAAAAAATATTTTTCAATTAGCTTCTACAATACCAGAAAACATGGAAAAAATGACGTATCAAAAAGCAAATCAAATTGAGAAAGCAATACATGATATGGATTTAAGTTTAAGTGGAATGATAGAATTATTTAATTATAGTGGAGAGTTCTTTTCTGGGGAGGTTTAAAAATGAACAATGTAGTAGACAGAGTGCCAACGGAAGTGTTGGCGAATGGAGCAGTTAGGTGGGAACAATTTGATGGTGAAGGCAATAGCTTGGGATATGTATACTTAAAAAGAGCAGACGAACCATCTGTAGTAGGCACGCCGTTAAATAAAGTTTTGTTTGATAGTATACAATTAGATATTGGCCAATTGAATAGTAACAAATTAAATGTGTCTGATAAAGCTACTGCTATAGAAGCAAAAGCTGGAACGAATGATACCAAATACATGACACCATTTACAACAAAAGAAGCGATTTCACAACTTTGTAAAATAACTAATTACACAATTGCTTTTGATAACACAAATCACAGCTTGGATAATCTCATAACGACTAACACGATTTTTGTAGAAGTAGAAGGATATGCTGACGAATTTTATTTAGAAAGTAGAGTTAGCAAGTGGTTTTTAGGTTCGGGCAATTATGCAAATGGAATTAAAATATCAAAAGAAGGAATAAGTGCATATTATAAGAATAATGAAAATAACCTTTGTACTTATGATAGACGTTCTAAGTTTAAGCTCACTATAGATGTTAAAAACAAATTATTTTGCATGACAAATTATCACGGCTCATCTTTTAGCCAATATGTTGAAAATAATGGCTTCAATATAATCTTTGGGACTATTCAAAGTAATTCGATTGGTGGTATAAACCCTGGAACATTAGATAGTGGTGCTGAAGGAAATGTCGTAATTAGAGTATATGATAGTCCAGACACTGTTGAATAAAGGAGGTTGGAAATGAGACAAACAACTTATAATATTAATGATAGGCGAATTAATTGGGCAGAAGGAACAAACATAACAGGAAATGAGAATGTAGACAAGTTCCATTTCGAATTTGATTCAGAATGGGACGCATTTAATGCGAAATTTTTTGTGTTAATTGTAGAGGGAACTAGCTATATTGACCAGTTAGACAACGAAAATAGTGTAATAT
>Ga0265301_10006751_pt1 | contig 10889 bp, 12 predicted proteins | sample AusTroGonzalo_MG_2_FD_193488 | JGI IMG/M metagenome (GOLD analysis project Ga0265301, IMG submission 193488) | Bovine rumen microbial communities from tropical cattle in Woodstock, Queensland, Australia - Gonzalo_04 | ecosystem: Host-associated > Mammals > Digestive system > Stomach > Rumen ...
CTTGTCGATGATCTTGAGGACCGGGAAGAGAGAGCCGGGGGTATCGCTTATTTTGACCTCCATCACCAGCACGATAGGGATCCTGGGAACGTAATCCACATAGGATATCTCGCTCAGACCCTTCTCTATCGCATTGAGCTGGTCCCTCGTGCCCTGTACCTCGATGAAGAGGTTCAATCCTCCCCTCTTGTAGCTGACACGGGTTATGTTGCCTCCCTTCTCCATTATCACCTTGCAGGCCAGCATGAACGCTCCGGGCTTGTCCGGGGTCCTGGTCGTGAAGGTGCGCTTGGTGACCTCGTTCGTCATTTCTTATCCTTCTCTCTTATTACTCCGCGCTGGATCTTACCGTTGACCGTCTTGGGCAGTTCCTTGACGAAATCCAATGCCCTCGGGTACTTGTAAGGGGCGGTCTCATGCTTCACGAAATCCTGAAGCTCCTTTTTAAGTTGCTCGCTCGGTTCGTACCCTTTCCTGAGGACAACTGTCGCTTTTACGAGCTGTCCCCTGACCGGATCGGGTATTCCTGTAACTGCACATTCGATGACCGCAGGGTGCGTAACGAGCACGGATTCGATCTCGAACGGACTGATCTTGTATCCTGACGACTTGATGACATCGTCGTTCCTTCCGACGTACCAATAGTAGCCATCCTCGTCCTTCCATGCGACGTCTCCGGTGTGGTACCATCCGTCGTGCATGGCCTTCTTGGTCTTCTCCTCGTCGCGGTAGTAGCACATCATCAGTCCCGGAGGCTTGGGCTCGTAGGATATGACGATCTCCCCCTCTGTTCCTGCGGGGCATTCGTTGCCGTTGTCGTCGACGATCATGACCCTGTACTGCGGCGAGGGCTTACCCATCGAGCTGGGCTTGGGCTCCATGCCGACTATGTTGCAAACTGTGCATGTGGTCTCGGTCTGTCCGAATCCTTCCATCAGCTTGATGCCTGTGGCCTTGAACCAGCTGTTGAACACATCGGGGTTCAGCGCCTCTCCTGCGATGCAGCAGTACTTCAGCGATGACAGGTCGTGTCCCTCCAGTCCGGCGTTGATGAACATCCTGAACATGGTGGGAGGGCAGCACAGGGAAGTGATCCTGTACTTCTCGACTATGTTCATTATCTCGTGGGGCTCGAACTTCTCGTAATCGTATACGAACACTGCAGCTTCCATATGCCACTGGCCGTAGAGCTTTCCCCATACCGCCTTTCCCCATCCGGTGTCGGCGATGGTGAGGTGGATTCCCTCGGGATCCACGTTCTGCCAGTACTTGGCGGTGGAAAGGTGTCCTAAGCTGTAGAGGTGGTCGTGGAGGACCATCTTGGGGTATCCGGATGTTCCCGATGAGAAGTACATCAGCATCGGCTCCTTGACATGGGTCTCGACCCTGTCCAGCTTATCCGATGCTTTCTCTACTCCCTCGTCGAACTGCATCCATCCGTCCCTCTTCCCGTTGACGATCATCTTGATCTCGAGGGAAGGGACGTCCTCTGCTGAATCGACAGCATCGCAAACGCCGTTCATGTCGGTGCATATGGCTGCCTTTATCGAAGCGGACCTGACCCTGTACTCGACATCTCCTTTGGTGAGCATGAACGTCGCGGGCACGATGACAGCTCCGATCTTGTGGAGAGCTACGATGGTATACCAGAACTGGTAATGGCGCTTCAGGATGACCATGACCATGTCGCCTTTCTATATTCCTGCGGAGAGCAGGTAGTTGGCGGTCTTGTCGGACATCCTCTTCATGTCGCCGAATGTGAACCTCCTCTCCTCGCCCTCCGGGTTGGTCCAGATCATGGCGAGACGGTCGGGCTCCTCCCTTGCGATCTCGTCCACGACATCGTATCCGAAGTTGTAGTTGTCGGGGTAGTGGTACTCGACATGCTTCAGTATGCCTTTCTCGTCGTACTCCTCGTCCACGTACCTGAGATTGAGGTTCCTCATTTCTCCTCACCCTTCATGACGGATGCTATGAACTTGCATCCCGACTTGCTGGTGGCGTACATGCCGTGGGGCATGCCGCTGTTGTAATAGACGGAATCTCCGGGCTCCAGGTCATAGAAGTGGCCTGCGTGGACGAACCTCATCGTTCCCTCGAGGACGTAGTCGAACTCGTTGCCTGCGTGGGATGAGAGGTGCACGTTCTGATCGTTGTCGCCCTCGATGTAAGGTGCGATCACAACGAAGGTCTCGGACAGCCTGTCCTTCATCGTGTATCCAAGATGCTGATACTCGAATCCGAGACGCCTCTTCATCGGAAGACCCTTGCCGTTCTTCACGAAAGTACAATCGTCCAGATGGGGCTTGCCTCCTGTGAGGAGTTCTACCATGTCAACACCGCATCTCTCTGCAATCTTGTAGAGGAATGTGAATGAGAAGTCCATCTCTCCGGACTCGTATACCAGATATTCTTCGGGAGTCTTTCCGACTACCTCTGCCATTTCCTCTACCGAGATGTCGCACATCTCGCGGAGCGCTTTGACACGCTCTGCTACTTCAGCTACTATGGGTTCCATGATTTACACCTCATGCGTCGGGCCACAGCTCGTGAGCCATGTCCCTGAGTTTGTACTTAAGGATCTTTCCTGCGGCGTTCATCGGGAAGTCATCCACGAACGCCACGTATTTGGGCGCTTTGTACCAAGCTATCTTACCACGGCAGAAGTCCATGATATCCTGCTCGGTCGTATCCTCGTAACCGGGGAATTTGACTATGAACGCGCCGGGCTGCTCGCCGTACTTCTTGCTCGGTACGCCGACGACCTGCACGTCCTTGACACCTGGGCACTTGTAGAGGAAGTCCTCCACCTCTTTGGGATAGATGTTCTCTCCTCCGCGGATGATCATGTCCTTGATCCTTCCGGTGACGTAGAAGTAACCGTCCGAATCCCTGTATCCCAGGTCTCCTGAGTGTAAGTATCCGTTCTTGTCGATGACCTTGGCGGTCTCCTCGGGCATCTTGTAGTACCCTTTCATGACGTTGTATCCCTTGCAGCAGAACTCTCCGACTACTCCGTCGGGGCAGGGCTCGTAGGTCTCCGGGTCGAGGATGACCGTGTCGACTCCCTGCAGCTTCTTTCCCACCGACGAGCACTTCTTCTCGATGGACGGCTCGTCGTATGTGGTCTGCGTCATACCGGGGGATGCCTCGGTGAGTCCGTAGACGATGGTGATCTCCTTCATGTTCATCTTGTCGACGACCTCTTCCATCGCCGAGATAGGACAGGGGGATCCCGCCATGATTCCCGTCCTTAAGGACGAGAAGTCGAACTTATTGAACAGCTTGTGATTGAGGATGTTGATGAACATCGTCGGTACTCCGTACACGGATGTGCATTTCTCCTCCTCGATTGTTGTCATGACCTTTATGGGGTCGAAGACCTCGCAAAAGCACATCGTCACGCCGTGGTTGATGCATGCCATGACTCCGAGCACGCAGCCGAAGCAGTGGAACAGCGGGACGTTTATGCACAGACGATCGGTGGGGCCGTAGTTCATGTTGGCTCCCAGCCAATATCCGTCGTTTGCGATGTTGAAGTGCGTGAGCATGACTCCCTTGGGGAAGCCGGTGGTACCCGATGTGTACTGCATCATGGTGACGTCCTGCACATCGACCATGTCCTGCCTCTCCTTGTATTCCTTGTCCGAGATCGTGACCGCCAGGGATTTTACCTCGTTCATCGAGTACATTCCGCGGTGCTTGGTGGGGCCGAGGAAGACCACCCTCTTGAGATGGGGGTATGTCCTGCTGTGGAAGTTCTCCCTGGGCTGCGTCTTGAGCTCGGGGATGAGCTCGTAGACGGTCTGCACATAGTCAACATCCCTGACTCCGTCTATGAGGAACAGTGTCTCCATGTCGGACTGCTTGAGGACGTAGTCCAGCTCAGCTGATTGATAGTTAGTATTGATCGTGAGGAGGATCGCTCCGATCTTCGCTGTGGCGAACATTAAGGTGATCCAGTCGGGGACGTTGGTGGCCCATACAGCTACCTTCTCTCCCTTCTCGACTCCCATCGCCATGAGTCCCTTCGCTACGCGGTCGACCTCTACTCCCCACTCCCTCCATGAGAGACGGAGCTCCCTGTCGACGTAGACTATGGCGTCGTTGTCGGGGTGGTTCCTTATGCATTTGTCCAGGAGGTCTCCGAGCCTCTCGTCACTGGTGATATTCTGCCTTGGTACGCAAACCATGGTCTCTCCTCACTGGGGTGCGTAGAGTACCGCATAGATCTCGGCGGGGCCGTCTATGGCACCCACGTAGTGCGGTACGACAGAGTTGTAATATGCGCTGTCGCCTGGCTCGAGGATCTTCTTCTCCTTTCCGTAGATGAAGAGGATCTTTCCGGACACCACCACGATGAACTCCTCTCCCTCGTGGGTGCTGAGCTCGGGCGTGTCCTCTATTCCGACACGGATGAACATGGGTTCCATGTGCCTGTCAGTCTTTCCCTTTCCGAGGGGGAAGTACTGGTAGTCTCCCTTGTCTCCGTGGGATGATGCTTCCGATTCCCTCTCGTTGAACCTGACGACTATGGGGTCCGGGTTGAACTGGTCGTCCGTAAAAGTCCCGACCCTCTGACCGAGCGAACGGGAAAGCCTAATCAAAGATCCGATAGGAGGATAAGCGATTCCCTCTTCGTACTCTTTGATCGAATCCAACCTAATGCCAGAGTTAATGGCGAGCTCTTCCTGAGTGAGCCCCATCTGTTCTCTGTACTTGCGGATTCTCTTTCCAACTTTGTTCATGTCGGCCATATATTTTGCCTCGCCCCTACTAATGCGCATATATAATAAAGGTTTCGTAGCGACTATGTCAGTATAGTAATCTTTACGAATTTCGTAACACCCCTGGAACCGCGGTACCAGGCGGGTGTTGGTTTTATATCGAGGGCAGTATCCACTAACCATGACCTATCTAGATAAGAGGGTGACCGTCGTCTGCGGCCATTACGGTACGGGGAAGACCAATCTTTCCATCAACCTGGCTCTGGACTGCGCCAGGGAAGGGGAGAAGGTGACTCTGATCGACATGGACATCGTGAATCCCTACTTCAGGTCGTCCGATTATGCGGATGACCTCACCAATGCCGGGATCAGGGTGCTCGGACCCAACTTCGCCAACTCCAATCTGGATACCCCCTCGCTGCCGGCCTCCATAGGGAACGCAATCGAGGAGGGTGAGAAGGTCATCATAGACGTGGGCGGGGACGACGCCGGAGCAACAGCTCTTGGAGTCTACAGCAGGAAGCTAGACAGCTCCGGACCCGAGGTCATATACGTCATAAACAGGTACAGGTCGCAGACCACAGAGCCAGAGGAGGCTGCTCAGATCCTGAGGGAGATCGAGAATGCGGCGCATATCAAGGCCGACTGCATCGTCAACAACTCCCATCTCAAGGACCTCACGGATGCCGACACCGTGCTCCGTTCGGTGCCCTTCGCAGAGAGGGTGTCCGAGCTGACCGGCCTGCCCATCAAGTTCACAACAGCCCCTGTCGGGGTTGACCTCTTAAATAAAATACCAAATATGTACCCAGTGAGGGTCTGCGTAAAGACACCATGGGAAAAGGCGGGTTATTGAATTGCCGAAGGTTATCGTTGACAACAACAGATGCAAGGGATGCGAGATGTGCGTCATTGCATGCCCCAAGAAGATCTTGGAGCTCGATCATTCCATAACGAACGGAAAGGGCTACCATCCGGCCCACATAACGGATGCGTCCAAATGCATCGGATGCGGCTCGTGCACCATCATGTGCCCCGACTGCGCCATCAGAGTGGAGGTGGAGTGAATGGGAGAGAAGGTCCTGATGAAAGGAAACGAGGCCATCGCGGAAGCAGCGATCGCCGCAGGATGCAGACACTTCTTCGGATACCCCATCACTCCCCAGACGGAGGTAGCTGCATACATGTCCAAGAGGATGCCCAAGATCGGCGGAGTGTACCTCCAGGCCGAGTCAGAGGTCGCATCGATCAACATGGTGCTTGGAGCCGGAGCGGCCGGAGTCAGGGTAATGACTTCCACTTCATCCCCCGGAATCAGTCTCATGTCCGAGGGAATATCATACATCGCAGGTTCCGATGTGCCTTGCCTCATAGTCAACGTAGAGAGGGGAGGGCCCGGACTCGGAGGAATCCAGCCTTCCCAGTCAGATTACTTCCAGGCCACCAAGGCCACAGGTCACGGGGACTTCCACATGCTCGTATTCGCACCTTCCACGGTGCAGGAGACCGTGGACCTCATCTCCGACGCATTCGACCTCGGTGACAAGTACAGGATGCCCACCATGATCCTGTCCGACGGACTGCTCGGACAGATGATGGAGCCGGTAGTCCTTCCCGAGCCCAAGGACCCCGCAGACAACAAGGACTGGGCGGCCAAGGGACATCAGGGAAAGAGGCCCCACAACGTCGTCAACTCTCTGTACATCGAGCCCTCGGTGCTCGAGAAGCTCAACATCGAGAGATTCGAGAAGTACGAGAAGATCAAGGAGACCGAGCAGAGGGCAGAGGAATACCTCGCGGACGATGCGGATATCATCCTCGTCGCCTTCGGAGCATCCTCAAGGGTGGCCCACTCCGCCGTGGACATGGCGAGGAAGCAGGGCATCAAGGCAGGACTCATCAGGCCCATCACCGTATGGCCCTTCCCCGAGAAGTTCATCAAGAAGCACGTGGACCACGCCAAGGCGTTCCTCTCCGTCGAGATGAACATGGGACAGATGGTCGAGGACGTCAGGCTCACCGTTGCAGAGAAGAAACCCGTCAAGTTCTTCGGACGCACCGGAGGAATGGTCCCCACACCCAAGGAAGTCCTTGCAGAGATAGTCAAGATCAACGGAGGTGACTGCTGATGTCAAAGGTAATGGGAGAGAGGCCCAAGGCACTGCTCGATGTACCGCTGCACTACTGCCCCGGATGCACGCACGGAATCGTGCACAGGCTCGTGGCAGAGGTTATCGACGAGCTGGGAATCGAGGGAAAGACCGTAGGAATCGCATCCGTCGGATGCTCGGTCTTCACATACAACTACTTCGGATGCGACATGGTCCAGGCACCCCACGGACGTGCGCCCGCCGTCGCTACCGGTGTCAAGAGGGCAAGGCCCGACAACGTCGTCTTCACATACCAGGGAGACGGAGACCTCGCAGCCATCGGAATGGGTGAGACCGTCCACGCGGCTGCAAGGGGCGAGAACATCGTCGCGATCTTCATCAACAACGCCATCTACGGAATGACCGGAGGACAGATGGCACCCACCACTCTGCCCGGACAGGTCACCCAGACCACCCCCTACGGAAGGGACACATCAGTGGCAGGAAACCCTATCAGGGTCTGCGAGCTCCTCTCATCCGTCAAGGGAGTCGCTCTTGCAGAGCGTGTCACCGTCGACTGCGTGAAGAACGTCAAGGCCGCCAAGAGGGCCATAAAGAAGGCGTTTGAATACCAGATGGCCGGAAAGGGCTACTGTATCGTCGAAGTGGTATCCACCTGCCCCACCAACTGGGGAATGTCGCCCGGAGACGCACTCCAGTGGCTCAGGGACAACATGCTCCCGTACTACCCGCTTGGAGTCTACAAGGATGTAGGGGAGGAAGAGAAATGACCGACATGAACATACTCCTGGCAGGATTCGGAGGACAGGGTATCCTGTTCACCGGAAAGGTGATCGCATACGCCGGTCTGATGGAGGACAAGGAGGTCTCATGGCTTCCCTCCTACGGACCCGAGATGCGCGGAGGAACCGCCAACTGCAGCGTATGCCTTTCGGACAACAAGATCGGATCCCCTCTGGTCACCAACCCCGACGTGCTCGTCGCAATGAACCTCCCCTCGCTGGAGAAGTTCGAGAACGATGTCGTGCCCGGCGGACTGATCATCGTCGACAGCTCCATCATCGACAAGAAGGTCGAGCGCAGCGATGTCAAGGTCATCTATCTCCCTGCATCTGAGATCGCAGAGAATGCCGGCATCAAAGGCGCAGCCAACATGGTCATCCTCGGAAAGCTGTTCAAGGAGACGCAGTTCTGCTCCCCTGAGAACCTGGACAAGGGACTGCAGAAGACCATCCCTGCGAAGAAGATGGATCTGCTGGACAAGAACAGGCTCTGTATCAGGCTCGGTACAGAGAACTGAAAACATTAAGGACCCGTACGTCAGGTACGGGCCCTGTTTTTTATTAAATCGTAGAATCAGTTTCCGACAGCCTGCATCTTATGGGCTGCCAGGTGGTCCCTGAGGGTCTCGGCATAGAGCTCCGCGGCGATGATGTGTCCCTCTCCGGGAAGCTCGATGTATTTGCAGTCGGGAATTGACTGCGAGATCGCCCTGCCCTTGATAGGCTCGACCATGATGTCGACTCCCCCGTGAACGACGAGCGTAGGGGCCTTGATGTCCTTCGTCTTCTCGGTGGTATCGAATTTGTCCATAGAAAGCATCTGCTTGAGGACCTCCTTAGGATCCTCAGGGTGCTTGGGGACAGGCATGATGATCCCCTTCTTCTCCAGAGCCGCGAATGTCGTCTCGGGGAAGCAGAATGAGTTCAGCATCACATTGACCTGATCCATGGTACAGATACCGTCCGCAGCCGCCTTTCCCAACATGTACATGATGTAGGATGACCTGTGGGGCCTGAACTGGTATGATGACACCAGCGTGAGCGTCTGGAGCCTCTGGGGATATCTGATTGCTAAAGACTGAGAAATCTGGGACCCCATGGACCATCCGACGATGTGGGCCTTGTAGATGTGGAGGTAATCCATCAGGTGGATCACATCATCGGCCATCGTATCGATCTGAATTTCACCCTTGTATTCCGTCTGTCCTACTCCGCGATTGTCCAGAGTGATTACTCTGTAACCCTTGAGGAGCGGGACCATTGCCTTCCAGAAACGGTGATTTGCTCCGATTCCGGCAATAAGGATGACAGGTTCTCCCTCTCCTTCCTCTTCGTAGTACATCTTTACATCGGGCAGTTCAGCGAACATGGACCCCCCATTCCTGACTTCCCATAAATATTATTCACATGAGACGCACAGAAACGTCGATGGTTCCGCCATTCGAAATACGGATAGCTCTGGAGCTCTCGAACCTGTGGAATCCTTCCATATCTCCCACATGGATTGTATTTCCTAAGTATGAATATGAAAGAGCGTAGCGGTGCTTCCCGAACATCTTTTCAAGGATACCGTCCAGATAGGTGCGTACTTCAGTATCGTTCGAGGTGTCGAACGCCATCACATCTGCTATGTAGACCAGGGTATCGTCCTCGATATCGGTGAAGTCGGACAGCCTCACCTCGGTCTTGGACAGCCTTGAAAGGAAATCATCAGGATCGCAGTCCTGTTCATCGGACTGATTGTTGAATGTGATCGTGACAGCTATCGCTATCATGATGACCATGAGGAACAGCATGCAGTCCACGTACGCCGTGACACCTTCCCTGTTCATCCGTATGCTATCACCTCGATGACAGCAGGTACCTTCCTGCCGTTGTCGTAATCGAGGACTCGGATGTATGTCTGCGAATACGGCAGATCCGTTATCGAGCCTACCGAAAATGTACAGCCTTTTTCATCGAAATGAGGTATGCTGACGCTGACGGACATCCCCCTTATGTCCATGGTCCCGAGACACATGAACATGTACGATTCGGATACCTCGATCCCATCGGCTATGTAGGCCTCCAGAGCATCGGCATCGAATCCCTCCAAGGGGTCGTAGGCGACCACCGATGATGTTGCAGCGAATACGAGATACAGCCCTATAACCGCTGCTACCGCCATCATCGACACTATCGCCTCAGCAAAACCCATGTCGCCGTGAGAATCTCCGTTCATGCACCCGTGTGCACCATCGGAGTTATAATGCGAACTGCTGCAGTTCAATTTGCAGATCAGACCTTGCGTGCGTATAATCCGCGTGTGGTGTTTCCGCCGCACATCTCCTTAAGCCTTGCTCTCGCCTTATCATTGGGATCGGTGCACATCTCCCCTACGGTCTTCACGACGGATGCGGGCCTCTTGCGCAGATCCAAACCTATCGACGATACTCCGGATCCTCCCAGTTCGGGGATCAGATCGATTAGGTTGAGATCGACGGAGTTCAGTATGTGGGAGTATCCTCTGCTGTCCTTGTAGACCGGGAACGATGCTCCCGTCTCATCGGTGAGTGTGCAGTTCTCCATGCCCGGATCCCTGGTGTACATCAGCTCGGTCCTTCCAAAGGCCATGACCTCCGTCCTTCCTGCATAGTACGACATGAGATTGGAGACCTCGTTACGCGATAATTCCACAGAGAGCGTGGTCTGGTAAAGGTCCAGAGGGAACGATGAATTGAACATGTTGAGGATGTTGCTTCCGTAGATCCTCGGAGCGCCTTTGCATGCGCGGTACTGACCTACGTTGTTGACCATGACCGGGCGGTCGGTGAATACGTATTCATCGAGCGCATCGAACCTCGGGAGCAGTGCGACGCATTCGGTCCTGCCCTTGCAGAGCTCCATAGCCTCGTCTATCCTCTCCATGTTGTCGAAGTAGATCCTGTCCGCATACGGCAGGGCCGCTTCAGCTCCTTTGAGGGTGCTTACGTAGAATGAGAGTTCGGGCTTGACATCCCTTATAGGCTGCTTCTCCAGCTTGATGTGCAGCGACGGACGCTCAGTAACACCTTTGAACTTAGGAGTGTTACCCAGATCGTTCTTGATCACATCGATGCGCGGGTCGTACGTACGGTAGATCTGATACTCGCCGTCGGGGATCTTGAACGGGATGTGAATAGGGTCCAGATCCATGATCTTGAAACCGCCGATCTTCTCATCGCCTTTGAAAATGGATATGCCGTCCTTCAGGCCCACAGGTTCGTCGAACCTTGTGACTATCGTCTTAT
>Ga0265301_10006752_pt1 | contig 10888 bp, 9 predicted proteins | sample AusTroGonzalo_MG_2_FD_193488 | JGI IMG/M metagenome (GOLD analysis project Ga0265301, IMG submission 193488) | Bovine rumen microbial communities from tropical cattle in Woodstock, Queensland, Australia - Gonzalo_04 | ecosystem: Host-associated > Mammals > Digestive system > Stomach > Rumen ...
ACACCTGCCGGAACTTTTAATATTACAAAAGCATTCGGTATTAAAGAAAATCCCGGAACAAAATTAAAATATATCAATGTTACCGAAAACACTTATGCTTGCGATGAAGATTGTAAATATTATAATCAAATAATTGATTCAAAAAAGACAAAACATCAATGTAAAGGTGAACATTTGACAGAATATTGTCCACAATATAATTATGCAATGTGTATAGATTTTAATAGTGATAACATATATCCTAACGGTTCAAATATTTTTATTCATGTAAAAGGAAGCAAAAATTATACAGCAGGTTGTATAGCTTTAGATGAAGAAAGTATGATTACCGTTATTAAAAACTCTACAAAAAAAACAAAAATTTATATTTATTAGGTTGTAATGTTTATGGAAAGAAAAATTGTCCAACCGGAAGAAAGACTTCCGTTATTAGAAACAATCCCGCTTAGTTTACAACATTTATTCGCAATGTTTTCGGCAACAGTTGTTGTACCTATTCTTTTTCATATAAACCCTGCAACCGTACTGTTTTTTAACGGACTCGGAACAATTTTTTATTTGATTATTTGCAAAGGTAAAGTTCCTGCATATTTAGGTTCAAGTATGTCTTTTATTTCTCCCGTATTTATAATTCTTAGTAAGTATAATTACGAATATGCTTTAGGCGGTTTTATTGCTGTAGGTGTTACATTATGTGTTGTAGGTTTATTAATAAAATTTATAGGAACAAAATGGATAGATATTATTTTCCCGCCCGCATCTATGGGTGCTATTGTTGCCGTTATAGGTTTGGAACTTCTTCCTGTTGCAGCCAAAATGGCAGGACTTACTGCAGAAATACCCGATATAAAAGTTATTTTAGTATCGGTATCTACTTTATTAATTGCAATATTTACAACGGTAGTTTTTAAAGGGTTTTTATCAATAATTTCAATATTATTTTCAATAGTTTTAGGTTATATAATTGCTTTTTATGCAGGGCTTGTAGATTTATCTTTAGCAAAAGAAGCATCTTGGTTTGCCTTACCGTCGTTTTATAAAGTTCATTTTAACTTAAATGCCGTTTTTGTAATATTGCCGGTTTCTTTGGTTGTTATAGCCGAACATATAGGTCATTTTATAGTAATAGGGAACATTATGGAAAGAGACCTTATGAAAGACCCGGGACTTGCAAGATCTATTTTCGGTAACGGAGTTTCCACGATTATTTCCGGTTTTTTCGGTTCCACACCGAATACAACTTACGGTGAAAATATAGGCGTATTGGCAATAACAAAAGTATTCAGTACTTGGGTTATAGGCGGGGCTGCAGTTTTTGCAATTATTCTTTCTTTCTTCGGAAAACTTGCAGCTTTAATACAAAGTATTCCTTCTGCCGTTATGGGCGGAATATCTTTACTTCTTTTTGGTGTTATAGCCGTTGCAGGTGTTAGAATTCTTATAGAAAAGAAAGTAGATTACAATAATCCTAAAAATCTAATACTTACATCGGTTATTTTGGGAATAGGTGTAAGTTCTGCAAGTTTTACATTAGGTTCCGTTACTTTAAAAGGAATGTCGCTTGCTACCGTTGTTGCAATAATATTAAGTATTTCCTTCAACTTAATCGAATTTTTTACAAAAAAACAACGATAATTTGATTTATAGGCGAGGTTTTTTGATTTTGTTAAAAGTGCCTTATTTGCCCTGAAGAGGAGTTGAACCTCCAACCTTATCCTTAGGACGGATCTGCTCTATCCAGTTGAGCTATCAGGGCTTTAAATTTCAATTATCAGTTAGTAATTAGTAATTATTAATTTAAGTATTTTTATTTTTAAATTTTTTGCTATGAAAAAACATTAATTGCTAATTTATAATTTCTAATTACTAATTTTATTTTCTTCTGTCTGCTAATCTTCTTCTTTCATGAATTACTTTTGTTATATTATTTTGTCTTCTATCAGTTTTAGTTCCACGTTGATCCAATACCATTTTTTCAATATCTGCTTTATCCGCAAATTTAAGCTTTATAAATATTCCTTTTAATTTTTCAAAACATTTTAATTCTATTTGACGAACTCTTTCCCTTGATAAATTAAATTTTTCACCTATCTCTTCTAACGAAAAAGGTCCTTCACCGTCTATTCCAAACCTCATTCTTATAACTTGTTCTTCTCTTTCGGATAAATATTTTAAAGCTTCTTGAACATTTGAAACAGTTCTTACCATTTCACTTATAGCTTCCAAAGGTTTATTAACATTATCCTGCAAAGTCTCTTTTTTTAAAGTTCCCGTATCGTCGTTTATCGAAGAATCTATTGAATCAATATTTTCTAAAGAATAAATTGTTCTGTTTATTGAATCAGCCTGTTTTACGGAAATTCCCATAAGTTTGGCAATCTGTTTAATATCGGGATCTTTACCATGTTTTATAAAAAATTGGTTTTTTGCTTTCTTCCATCTGTTAATATCATCCTGAACATGAGAAGGAACTCTTATCATTTTAGCATTATTTTCTATAGATTTGCGAATATATTGCTCTATCCAATATGTTGCATAAGTAGAAAACTGAGTATCCTTTTTAGGATCAAATTTTTCAATTGCTTTTACAAGTCCGATATTTCCATCTGAAACTAAATCCATATAATCCATATAAGTTTTTTTTACAAACCTTTTAGCTATGGATAAAACTAACCTGTAATTAAGCTCTACCAACCTGTTAATAGCTTTTTTATCTTTTTTTGCCACTTTTTCCCAAAGAACTTTCATTTCTTCTTTAGTGGCAGGCTTAATATTTGAAACAGCATTAAAATAAGATTCTACAGAATCGGTTTCCACTAACTAACCTCTAATTTTCTTTTATACATTTATTGTTTTTATCAACAAAAACAATTTTCGGCTTTATTTGTTTATCGGTTAATTCAAATCCCATTATTATAATAATTTCATCTTTTTTTATCAAATGAGCAGCTGCTCCGTTCATACAAATAACACCGGAACCGGATTTACCTGCAATTACATAAGTTTCAAGTCTTGCACCGGAAGTATTGCTTACAACTAAAACTTTTTCACCCGGCCACAAACCTGATTTTTCCATTAAATCCGAATCTATTGTTATACTACCCGTATAGTTCAAATTTGCTTCGGTAACCGTAGCTCTGAATATTTTTGACCTCAAAACAAATCTCATTTTTTAGAAATCTCCGTCTTTATTTTGAATTTTTTTCTGCTTCTTCCTGACATTCTTTGCAATACCTTACCCAAGGAATAGCATTTAACCTTGCTTGCGATATTTGTTCTCCGCAACACTCACAAGAACCGAATGTTCCATTTTCTATTTTACCTAAGGCATTATCTATTTCTTTTATCGCTATAGAACCTATCTGGTCCAATTCAAACTGCATTTCTCTTTCACTGTTTTGTGTAGCCGTATCAGCTTCATCACCGACTTCATGCTCACCGCTGACTAATTTTCTTGAATTCAATTTATTTGTCATTGTAACTTTTTGTTGAAGTAAAGCTTTTTTAAACTTAGCAAGATCCTTTTTATTCATCATTTCCTCCCGTTATTTAATTTGCAAAAACTTTAACCATATTAAGTTTATCGCCTTCCTGCCCGCTTATTCTAACACCTTTTGATACCATTTCAAGTAAATAATCACAAATTTCTTTTGATATTCTCTCCCCCGGTATAACAACAGGTATTCCAGGCGGATAAGGAGTTAAAACTTGTGCAGATACATGTCCGACAGATTTTGCCAAAGGAATTTTTTTAATATCGTGGGATAAAAACACTTCTCTGGGAGTCATAACCATTTCCGTCGCAAGAGAAGGAATTTTTAAAATCCAATTTTTTTGAGTTCCTTTATATTTTTTGCTTATATCCTTTAATGCAGCTACAAGTTTTTCAACATCATCCATATCGGAACCGATTCCCATAATTGCTATCAAATTAAATGTATCGGAACAATCAACCTGAATATTATACTCTTTAGCAAGAATAGAATCAATTTCATAACCGGATAATCCGGTTTTTGTAACATTGATTGTAAGTTTTGTTAAATCCAAATCAAAGTTTCTGTCTTTGATATCGTTTTTTGTCAAACATCTCATGTTAGGAATTTTTTCGTTAATTTCTTTTCTTGCCCATTCGGCAGCTTCTATAACTTTGTCAAACATTTCTTTACCGTGCAGAACAGCCTGCCTTCTTGCCAAATCTATACTTGCAAGTGTTAAATATTGAGGGCTTGTAGTTTGCAACATTGAAACGATTTTTTTTACTCTGTTAATATCAACAAGTTTTGAATTATGATGAAGAACCGACCCTTGTGAAAGAGCAGACAAAATTTTGTGTGTCGACTGAACACATAAGTCCGCACCGGCATCAACTGCCGACATCGGAAGTTTATCATTAAATTTTAAATGAGGGCCGTGAGCCTCATCAACAAGTAAAATTTTACCTTTTCTGTGACATAAATCGGCAATTTTTTTAACTTCCGTAGCAACACCGTTATAAGTAGGGCTTGTAAGAAATACCGCTCTTGCTTCCGGATACATTTCAAGTGCTCGTTTTATTTCTTCATAAGTCGAATTAAAAATTATATCTAAATTTTGGTCTATCGTCGGTTGCAACCAAATAGGCCAAACACCCGATAGTATAATACCACCCATTATCGATTTATGTGAGCTTCTTGAAACTATTATGGAATCGCCGGGATCGCATGCAGATAAAAACATTGCAATATTTCCGACGGATGTTCCGTTAACCAAAAACAACGAATGTTTTACTCCGTAAGCTTGTGCCATCAATTCTTCAGCCTTTTTTATCGGACCTACCGGGTCATGCAAAGAATCCACTTCGTCAAAAACGGTCACATCAAATTTGTAAAGTCCGTCACCGGTTACTTGTTTCAAAACAGGGTCTATACCCTTTCCATTTTTATGTCCCGGTGTATGAAATGATGTAACATTTCTTTTTGCATGTCCTAAAAGTGTGTCAAAAATTGGAACTTTATTTTGTTTATCCATATTTATCCTTTTGTAATATTATTATAAACTAAATAAACTTTTTTGCCGGTGTATTAACTATAACATCCGTCGATAAACCGTTTTTAGCCAATAGCTCAATAAACGGATCCGGATTTAATTCTTCAACATTTACCATAGTTTTAACATCCCATGTTCCGTTTGCAATTAACATTGCGGCAACTACGGGCGGAACACCTGCTGTATAACTTATGGCCTGAGCTTCAACTTCATTATAACATTGTTTATGGTCACAAATGTTGTATATAAACAATTCTTTATTTTTCTTATCTTTTTTACCTTTTATTAAACAACCTATACATGTTTTTCCCGTGTAATTAGGTGCCAATGTTTTCGGATTAGGCAAACATGCTTTAACAACTTTTAAAGGAATTACTTCCAAACCTTCAGCCGTTTTTACAGGCTTTTCCGACAATAAACCGATATTTTTTAACACGGTAAAAACATTTATATAATGGTCGCTGAACCCCATCCAAAACCTAATGGACTTTGCGGGAATGTTTTGCGATAAAGAATGAAGTTCGTCATGTCCCGTTAAATAAACAGGCTGTTCACCGACTACCGGAAAATCATAAACAAGTTTATCGGCATGTACAGGTTTTTCAACCCATTGTTTATCAATCCAAGTCCATACTTTATGAAATTCTCTAAAATTTATTTCAGGGTCAAAATTTGTAGCAAAATATTTCCCGTGGCTGCCTGCATTAACATCCATAATATCTATTGTTGCTATTTTGTCGAAATGATGTTTTAATGCCAATGCACAGTAAGCATTAACTACACCGGGGTCAAAACCGCAACCTAAAATTGCGGTAATTTTATTTTCTTTACATCTGCCTTTTCTTTTCCATTCGTAATTCGCATACCATGGCGGGTTTTCACAAACTTTATCCGGGTCTTCATGAATTGCGGTATCTATATAGGCAGAACCTGTTTGTATACAAGCCTCCAATATAGACATATTACAAAAAGCACTTGCTACATTTATAACTATTGAAACTTTTAATTCTTTTATTAAATTTATTAATGAAGGAATATCAAAAACATTTATCTGCTTTGAAACGAATTTATTATCGGAATTTTTGTAATTATTTTTTCTTTCTATACTATCCAAAATAGAATTACAGCTTTTTAAAGTTCTGGAACCTACATACATTTTTCCGAACACATCATTGTTTTGTGCCAATTTATGACAAACTACATGTGCTACGGCACCTGCTCCGATAACTAAAACATTTCTTTTCATTTCAAGCAGCACCTCCTCAAGATAAATTACCGACAAAATCTTTATATGTAAAACTTTTTATAACTTCCGTTTTTCCGTTAAGCCTTTTAACAACTATCGACGGCATCTGTATTCCGTTAAACCAATTCATTTTTACCATACTGTAACCGGCAGCATCTTCAAAAATTATTTTGTCGCCGACTTTTAAATGTTTTGCAAATTTATAAGTTCCGAAAATATCGCCTGCCAAACAAGTCCTTCCCGCGACAATATACTCATACCTTGCATTTTTTTGTTCAGCCATTTTTGCAGGAGTATGATATGTCAGCAAATCCAACATGTGAGCTTCAGTCGAAGAATCAATTATAGCAATATCTTTTCCGTTATGTATAATATCCAAAACCGTTGTTACAAGTTTAGCACTCATAGTAATAGAAGATTCACCGGGTTCCAAATAAACCTGCACATCATATTTCCGAGAAAAATCTCTTAATATTTTACAAAATTTTTCAATATTATAACCAGCTTTTGTAAAATAAATTCCCCCACCGAAACTTACCCAGCTAACTTTGTTCAACATAAAAGAATAATTTTTACCGATATAATTTAAAGATTGTTCCAAATTATCGACATCTTCATTTTCACAATTAAAATGAAACATCAACCCGTCTATCTTATCTATAATGTTTAAAATATCTTTTTTATTTATCAAACCGAGTCTTGAATATTTTCTTGCAGGGTCGGCCAAATCAAAATGGCTATAACTTATTTTAGGATTAACCCTTAAACCTAAATTTTTATTCTTTACCAAAGGATAGAATTTATTTAACTGAGATATTGAATTGAAAATTATTTTATCAGCAAACTTTTTTAATTCGAGAATTTCTTCTTTCGGATATGCAACACTGTAAGCATGTACTTCTTTACCGAATTTTTCATAACCGAGTTTTGCTTCATACAAAGCACTGCTTGTCGTTCCGTCCATATACTTTGACATCAAATTAAAAACAGACCATGTAGAAAAACATTTTAAAGCCAAAACAAATTTGGCTCCGCTTTGTTCCCTTATATATTTAATTATTTGCAAATTTTTAAGCAATGCTTTTTCATCAATTAAATAATACGGTGTTTTTATTTTCATTTATAAAAACTCTCTTTTTAAAATGTTATTCAGTTTATAAAATATCGTTTTTTATGTCAAGAAAATGTTTGTATAAAAACATACTTTTTTTCATCTTCTTGAAAAATTTGTATAAGCAAGTATATTTTTTATTTAAAAATCAAATTCTTGTTGGTATTTCTGTAAAAAAATGCGGTTTCTACCTTCTTGTTTTGCTTTATATAATGCTTTATCGGCAAGTTCTATTATATTTTTTGTTTTTAATTTGTTTTCATATTTTACTATACCTATGCTAACCGTAACAGAAAATTCTTTATCCGCTTCTACAAACTTTGTTTCTTTTATTTTTTTTCTTATATGCTCCGCAATATTTAATACTTCATCTTGGTTCGTTGCAGGAATAAGAAAAATAAATTCTTCCCCTCCGTATCTTGCAGCCAAATCACCCGGTCGTAAAGAATCTTTAAATATTTTTGACACTTCAGTAAGAACTTTATCCCCTGCCAAATGTCCGTAAGTATCGTTTATATTTTTAAAGAAATCAAGGTCTGCCATCATAACATAAAAATCGGTTTGATACCTTTTACTTCTTTTTATTTCATTTTTCAATCTTTCAACAAAATATCTTCTTATATATAAACCGGTCAATCCGTCAAGTCTTGCCCTTTCGTTTAACTGCATAAACAATTTAATTCTTTTGGATTCCAATACAAAATGAGGTAAAAATATTTTAATTCGCTCCAATAACATATCGCAATCTTTTTTATCTGCAACAAGTAAAATACACGATGTAAGAACATTGTCCAACACAATCGGGCATGTAATTACCGAATTATTTTCTACTGTATAAAATGAATCCGTAACTTGTACTTTTGATAAATTTTCCAAAGAAGAATTATTTATTGCTTCGTTCCATTTGTGTTGCATTTGTGAATTAGAAATACCTGCTATAACAAATTTATTTTGTTTGTTTTTTAATGCAACTATAACATTTTTTACTTCTTTTAAAGAAGAAAAAAACTTAACAATTTCTTCAGCACCGTCCAAACTTGTCATTTTACCTGTTAAATTTTTAGATATTGTGTATATGTGAATAATATTTTCCAATTCTTTCTTTAATATATTTCCTTCAATTTCAACTTTTTTCTCTTCGTGTTTTAAATTTTCTTTTAATTTTTTTAATTCTTTATTTCTGTATTCCAAAAGTTCATCTTTTTGATAATTTTTTTCGGAAAATATATATGAACTCGGAATTAATGTCGCAAAGATTATCATAATTGATATTGTATAAAAACTTATTCCGAAACTTATTATTGCCAAACAATATGCAACAACTATAAATGCAATAAAACAGCTTGAACATTTTTTTGATAAAAAAAGCCCTAACGGTGCCAAAGTCAAAATAAAAACATATTTTGTTTTTGTATCAAAAGGAACGATAAAAAAAACAAATATAACAAATAATAATATTATAATGTTTCTTAAAGGATAATTATTTTTCATTTAATTGTTAAAACAACAAACTTTGTTTTTTCCTTCTTTTTTTGCATTATATAAAGCAATATCCGCTTCTTTTAAAATATCGTGCAGATTTTTATTTTCTTTTATTTCCGCCAAACCTATACTTACGGTTTGTTTTACCGATACGGGATTATAACTTTCTACGGGAAGGAAAAATTTTTCATTTTCTATTTTTTGTCTGATTTCTTCAAATAAAATTTCGGCTTTTTCAATATCGGTATGCGATATTAAAATAACAAATTCTTCCCCTCCGTATCTTGCTAAAATATCAAGTTCTCTAAACCTTTTCCTTAACATATTGGCAATTTGTCTTAACAACATATCGCCTGCCAAATGTCCGTAAGTATCATTGATTTTTTTAAAATCGTCCAAATCAAGCATTGCTATGACTAAAGGAATTTTATCGGTTGTATATCTGCTTATTTCTTCTTTCACTCTTTCAAAGAAATATCTTCTTGTATATAACCCTGTTAATCCGTCGGTAATTGATAAAGCTTCAACCTCATCAAACAAAATTGCATTGTTTAAAATTACATTTATTATGTTTGATATAATCGATAAAAATCTTAAATCGTTACTGTCAAATTTAGAATTATCACAAACTCCTTTTATTATTCCCCAAAAATTGCCGTCAATTTCAACCGGAACTGCAGCCAAAGACACAGGACTTTGATATTTAACGATATCACAAAATCTTTTATCTTTCGTTATATCTTCTATTAACAAAGGTGTTTTTGTTTCTTTAATATATTTTGCAATAACATCATTATTTGAATATTTTTTTATTTTCCAATTTCCCTTTTTTATAAAATCTTTAATTACTTTTTCCGTAATCTTTAAAACTTCTTTTTCTTTTAAGGTTTGTTCGAGTTCCGTAATAAATTTTTCAAAATTTTTAAACAACTCCATTCTTTTTTTAAAAAATTCATTTCTTTTTGAAATTTGATTTATTGATGATTTAATAATGGAAATATCTCTGTCCAACAATTCATATTCCACTTCAAAATGTTTTTTGTGGTTAACATATTTACTTCTTGAACGGTCTATAAATAAAAATATTGCCAAAATCCAAAACATCTCAAAAAGTATAAGAGAAAAAGTATAAATATCTTTAACAAATAAAAAGCTGAATAGTCCTGCACCCAAAATAAAAGAAATAAAAACACCGCCGAATACATAACCGGACAAGAAATAAACTGCTAAAAAAATGATTAAAATTGTAGGGAATATTTCAACGGGACTTTTGCAGAAATAAAACAACCATATAATAAAACAAATACCGGATAATAAAGGTAAAATTACCGTTCTCAACAAATCGTCAAACAATAAATTAGAGGGTTCTTTTTTTATTATAGCCATTTTGCTTAATTGTAGCCGATAATCGAAATAAACTCAAGTAAAAAATTTATAGAATTTTTAAAATTGCAAATTTTAAATATTCCGTTTCCGGCATAGAAAGTAAAATCGGATGGTCTTTTGCTTGTGTTGATAATTCCAAGAAAATGGCTCTTCTGTTTGCTTTTGAAGATGCTTCCAATAACATTTTTTTAAAATCCGTCATTGATAAATGGTGTGAACATGAACTTGTTGCAAATATTCCGCCGGACTTTAAAAGAGACATTGCCTGTTCATTAAGTTTGGCATAATGTTTATAACCTGCAAAGAAATCTTTTTTACTTTTGATAAGTCCCGGAGGATCTATATTTACAATATCAAAATTTTCACCTTTTGCTTGACCTGAACAGATATATTCCTGAGCATCCGCAACTATTGCATTAATATTTTTATATCCGTTCAATTCATAATTTTTTGAAGCAATTTCCAATGAACTTCTTGAGGAATCAACAAAAACAACTTCTTTGGCTCCGCCTTTTAAAGCATTTAAGCCGAAAGCACCCGTATTTGTAAAACAATCCAAAATTTTTTTATTTTTACAATATTTTCTTAATAAAAGTCTGTTATCTCTCTGGTCGAAAAAGAAACCGGTTTTTTGTCCG
>Ga0265301_10006754_pt1 | contig 10883 bp, 7 predicted proteins | sample AusTroGonzalo_MG_2_FD_193488 | JGI IMG/M metagenome (GOLD analysis project Ga0265301, IMG submission 193488) | Bovine rumen microbial communities from tropical cattle in Woodstock, Queensland, Australia - Gonzalo_04 | ecosystem: Host-associated > Mammals > Digestive system > Stomach > Rumen ...
GCCGGCGTGACCTTCGGCATCTTCGCTTGGCTGTTCGGCACGGAGACGAACCAGTGGTGGCAAGTTAGTCTGTCTGTGGTGGTGGGTCTGGCAGCCGGTGTGATCATCGGCAAGTCAACCGAGTACTACACGTCACAGAGCTACAAGCCGACTCAGAAAGTGAGCGAGAGCAGCCAGACCGGTCCTGCTACCGTCATCATCAGCGGTTTAGGTCTGGGAATGCTGAGTACCGCCATTCCGGTGGTTACGGTAGGCGTGGCGATTATCCTGGCTTATCTGTGCGCGAACGGTTTTGCGGTTGAGTTCAACGCGCAGAACCTGAGCATGGGTCTGTACGGCATCGGTATCGCCGCTGTAGGTATGTTGAGTACGCTGGGCATCACCCTGGCGACGGATGCCTACGGTCCTATCGCGGACAACGCGGGGGGCAACGCCGAGATGTCGGGACTGGATCCGGAGGTGCGCAAGCGTACGGATGCTCTGGATGCGTTAGGAAACACGACGGCTGCGACGGGTAAGGGTTTTGCCATCGGAAGTGCGGCCCTGACAGCGCTGGCGTTGTTAGCCTCGTATGTAGAGGAGATCAAGATAGCTCTCGTGCGTACGGGCGAAGCGTTGCCGAACGGCGTACAGGCGGTTGATGCCGAGCTGACGGACTTCATGGAGGCCTATCATGTCAATCTGATGAACCCGATCGTGCTGGTAGGTATCTTCATCGGCTCGATGATGGCGTTCCTGTTCTGCGGTCTGACGATGAACGCCGTAGGCCGTGCTGCCCAGAAGATGGTGGAGGAGGTACGTCGTCAGTTCCGTACGATCAAAGGCATCTTGGACGGCAAGGCGGATCCGGATTATGCACGCTGCGTCGCCATCTCGACGAAGGGAGCGCAGCATGAGATGCTGTTACCGTCCATCCTGGCGATTGTCGTGCCGATTGTCACCGGTCTGGTATTAGGCGTAGCCGGAGTGCTCGGCCTGCTGATAGGCGGACTGGCAACCGGATTCGTGCTGGCTGTGTTCATGGCGAACGCCGGCGGCGCGTGGGACAACGCAAAGAAATATGTGGAAGAAGGCCATTTCGGCGGCAAGGGTTCCGAATGCCACAAAGCCACTGTGGTAGGCGATACGGTAGGCGATCCGTTCAAAGACACGAGCGGACCGTCGCTGAACATCCTAATCAAACTGATGTCGATGGTATCTATCGTGATGGCCGGTCTGACCGTGGCGTATCATTTGTTGTAGACCGGCTTCGCCTGACAGAGTACGGACCGTGGTCCAAATAATAAAAGCGCCTTATGGGCGCTTTTATTATTTATAGAGGAATCGTTTGATAGACCGTTTGGGCGTATGCTCGAAGGGTTTGTCCTGCACCTCGATGGTGGATACCTTGCTGTAGGAAGGGATGAGCTTGTTGAGCTTCTCGAGGTTCGCCTTCATGATCTGCTGTATCTCATCGAGTGTCATCCGCTTGGTGAGTGTCTCATCGGGGAAGACGAGCGCAATGAGTTTGCCTTCGCGCTCCACGATGAGGGATTCGCCTACCGCCTCCTGGTTATTGAGTTTGTCCTCAATCTCCTCGGGGTAGATGTTCTGTCCGGAGGCGCCGAGGAACATGGTTTTGCAGCGTCCCTTGATGTAGATGTTCTTCTTCTTGTCAAGCCTTCCGAGGTCTCCTGTGCGGAGCCATCCGTCTTTGGTGAAGGCGGCCTTGGTGGCTTTCTCGTTCTTGTAATAACCCATCATGACGTTCTCGCCTTTCACGAGAATCTCGCCGATACCGGCCTGGTTGGGCTGATCAATCTTCACCTCCATGTTCTGCACCGGCACGCCACCGGAGCGTGCCTTGAAATACTTAGGCGGGTTCCCGCCGATAAGCGGTCCGCACTCCGTCATGCCGTAGCCGATAGAGAGGGGGAAATGAATGTCCATCAGACACTTCTCCACAATCGGGTTCATGGCCGCTCCGCCGCATATGAAATAACGCAACTTACCGCCGAAGGCGCTGCGTAATCCTCTCTTGACGCGGCGTTTGAGCAATGCGCCGATGAAAGGCGTATGCCAGAACATGCGGATGGCCCATTTGCTGAGCGTCGGGTCCAGCTTGGTCTTGTATATCTTCTCAATGACGAGCGGCACCGTCACGACAAGGTAGGGTTGCACCTCTTTGAGGGCCTTGAGCAAGATAGAGGGGGTAGGGCTTTTCGTGAGGAAAAAGATATGCGTGCCGCAAGAGAGCGGGTAGAGCAGTTCGCATACCTGGCCGAACATATGGGCCAAGGGAAGCATGGATACCAGCTTCTGTCCCGGGTCCACAGGCAGGATCTTGATACCCACCTCCACATTATTGCTAAGCGAACGTCCGTTGAGCATCACGCCTTTCGGACTGCCGGTAGAACCGGATGTATAGTTGATCAGCGCCAGAGCATCGGGATCCGCCGTGAAATGCACATCCTCGGGTTCGAGCCCGTGGGGATAGCTGTTTCGGAAGGCGGTCTCCCATGCGTCCGTCTCCACGGGCTGGATACCCTCCGCCGTATAGAGCGGACGCCAGTCCTCCAGGGAGAGCACGGCTTTCAGCTTCTGCGGCAAGGTCTGATGCTGCAGCTCCTTCCATACATACGGGCCTACGAAGAGGAACTCCGAATCCGAATGGTCCAGCAGATGCGCGATGTCCTCCGCCGTGAAATCCTGCAGAATGCTCACGCAAACGCCCTGATAGGAAGCGATAGAAAGGTACGACACCGCCCAATTGGCACAGTTACGACCGGCTAAAGCGATCTTGTCTCCGGGGCGTATGCCGTATAGTTTGAACAACTCGTGCAAGCGTACCATCTGCGTGGCCAGCTCACCGAAGGTGTATTCGTGGTTCTCATTATAGTCTGTCAGCGCGGCGTCATTCCACTGATGATACATCACGTTGGACAGATAATCCAAATAGTGCTTCGTCATTTTCCAATCAATCTTTATGTCCCTTGAGACTATTTTGCGCTGCAAAATTACTACTTTTTTTTCACATATGCAAGTAAATGGAGAAAAAAAACAAGCGCATGGTTTCACAATCACGCGCCTGCTTCGATTCCCGAGGGAATCTAACTACTTACTCACATATAACGTTATTATACAATAACGTCTTCTTCTTATTACAACTTTTTACTTATAGAGATATCGTTTGATGGAGCGTTTCGGTGTCTTCTCAAACTCCGATGCCACCAACTCGATTTCACTGATCTGGCTGTATGCCGGGAGGTTCTTGTTCACCGCGATGCGGTTCTCCTCCATCATCTCGGCAATCGTCTTTGCGCCCATGAGTTTCTTCCCTTCCTTGGAGGTGTCGGGGAAGACAAGCGCTACGAGTTTATGGTCACGATCCACGACGATGGACTCTACCACGCACGGCATGGAGTTCAGTTTGTCCTCCAGCTCCTCCGGATAGATGTTCTGTCCGCTGGGCCCGAGAATCATATTCTTCGAACGTCCGTGGATGTAGATGTTTCCTTCCTTATCAAGCACGCCGAGGTCACCGGTACGGAGCCATCCGTCTTTGGTGAAGGCAGCCTTGGTAGCCTCTTCGTTCTTATAGTAACCCATCATGACGTTGATACCCTTCACCTGGATCTCTCCGTCCTTATGGATCGGATCTTCGCTGTCGATACGAACGCGGCATTGCTCGAGCTCCTTACCGCAGCTATGGAACGCATATTTCCACCAGTCTTCGTAGCTGATGAGCGGAGCGCACTCGGTCATACCATAGCCGACGCAATACTGGAACTTGATGTCATGCAGTACCTGTTCCACCTCGCCGTTGAGCGCAGCGCCGCCGATGATGAGGAAGCGTAACTGTCCGCCGAAGGTCTTGTTGAGTCCGTCGCGTACCTTGCCGCGGATGATGTTCTTGAGGAACGGTGTCTTCCACATGATCTTCGCCATAGGCGAACTGATCTTGGGCAGAACACCCTTCTTGACGATCTTCTCAATGACGAGAGGCACGGTGAGGATCATGAACGGCTTCACCTGTGCGAAGGCCTTCATGAGCACCGTCGGGGTGGGCGCCTGGGTCAGGAAATACACCTCTGCGCCGTCGCACACCTGATATAGGAACTCATACATGAGACCGAACATATGGGCGATAGGTAGCATGGAGAGCACCTTGTCCCCCGGGCGGTGAGGAATACGGTGGTTCGCAAAATCCACGTTTCCGCTGAGGTTCAGATTCGTCAGCATCACCCCCTTGGGGTTGCCTGTCGAACCGGAGGTATAGTTGATAACGGCCAGATCGTTGATGTTGTCTTCCGGATAATGCACATCGTCCTGTGACACGCCGTTCGGGTAGGCTTTCTTGAACGCAGCTTCGCTGCCCTCAAAGGCCTTGCGGAACGCATCAGTCGATTCCACAATGGTCATATCATCCATGAAGATGGTGGCCTTGAGCCCCTTCATCTGGGTGGCATCGATCTTCTTCTTGACATTCGGGCCGATATAGAGCAGTACGGCCTCGGAGTGATCGACCAGAGAGTAGATACCTTCTGCCGTAAAATCCGGAAGGATACTTACCACAACGGCTTTATAACTGGTAGCAGCCAGGAAGAGCAGTCCCCAGTTCGAACAGTTACGTCCAGCCAGCGCAATCTTGTCTCCCTCCTTGATGCCGCACTCACGCCATGTGACATGCAGTTTGGCAATCTCGGCGGCCAACTCCGCGTAGGTATATCGGTGCTCGCCGTCCAGATCCATCATGGACAGACAATCCCAGCGCTTGCGCATCGTCCGTTGAAGGGACGTCATATAATGCTCTGTTGTCATAATCAAATGTTGTATTTTGCTGTTGTTGGTTTAACAAATCCAAAATTCGTTGCAAAGGTACAAAATTTTTTTGGATAAGACAAGAGTTTTGGCTATTTTTTTATATTTTTTTATATATTTATTGAAAAATTCAGACATTATTGTCCACTTTCTAAAAATTTGCACATACGACAATCCTGCCTTGTGCGCCGGGCATGAGGATTCCGCCGTAGTCGTAGTAATGGCGGTTCGTCATATTGGTACATTCGGCCGCCACGCGCACGTGCGCGCATTTTATATATAGGGTGCCGTCCATCAGCAAAACCGGGGTGAAAGCATGGTCCGGACTACCGTATATATCGACATATGTACCTTCGCGTGCCTGCCAGCGGAGCGACCATCCGGCACCGAAACAGCCTTTGGACCAGACGTAGATACCGTGGTCGATATGCAAGGTGAGTTTATGTCTGAGGTAATCGAGGTAATTGCTTTTGGTCTTGGCCAGATCGATTGACAGATCCGTATATGCATAGCGGACGGCCACCGTCTGTAACCAGTCGTTGAGATGGTAATCGACACCGGTTTCTATACCAAAAGTGTTCAATTTGTTCTGATTGGTGGCGTAGAAGAGACTGTCGGTGGGGTTGTAGTTCCAATCGATGATGTCGGTTCCCCATCGGTAGTACACGTCGCCCTGGATATGCAGTCTCCCCGCCTCCTGCCAGTACCATGTGTACTGCGCTCCGGCGGACAGCTGCCACGCTTTCTCGGCCTTGAGGTCCGTGCTGCCGCGCTGTACGCCGGCCTTGTAGTACATGTCTGTCCAGGTAGGCATGCGCAGCGAACGGTTGGCGCTCACATACACTTTTCCGTACCCGAGGATGTCGTATCCCACATGCGCCGCTCCGGAAGCGTACCATCCGCACCAGCTGTTATAGTGGCCTGCCACGCTGATCGCGGCATTGAGATGCGGCAATTCCGGAAAATGAAACTGCTGTCTGGCTCGCAGGGTGGCTTGCCATCGGTTATGCTCTCCCATGTTGGTGGAACGGATGAGCTCGTCCCGGAACTCCGCGCCAAACGAGGTGGTGCCTGCTTCGGTGGAACTGTACTCCGCAAAGAAGGAAGCCTGCGCGGCATGTGTCCAGTGGCGGTTGGCAGCTGTGCCCCGATGCCATTCGTAGCGGTCGTACTGGCCTCTGTAGGACGCCATGGCACTGATCTTCCAGGGCGAAAGAAAATAATGTTCGTATCTCACGCCGGCGAGCACGGTCCGCGTGGCATCGAACTGGTCCGTACTCGCATATCCGTAGCCGGTGCCTAATCCCGCATCTTTGTATTGCGCGCCGGCCTGTACATCCAGCTCTTTCCATCGCGTGTGCAGATACAGGTTGGCCATCTGATAATCCGTGTTGAGCAGCGTCTCCCGTTCCTTGTCATCACCGGTCGGAGCGTAATAACCGTCACTCCGTGCGTACTCAATGGAAGCGCTGGTGGAGGTGTATCTGCCTTTCCAACTGCCGGCGAAGACAGGATTCACCTCTCCGTTCGTACCGGCAGCCATCTGCATGGTATAGGCATCGTGCTCCACATATCGCCGGGTAATGATATTTATTGCGCCGCTGAGTGCGCCCGTCATGTCCGCATCGGTGCCTTGCAGCACCTCGATCCGCTCTATCAGAGCCATCGGGACGGGTATGTTCATCGTGTAGTGCCCAGTCTGCGCATCCTGCAGGGGCATCCCGTTCAGCATCACCACGACCTGGTCGAACGTACCGCCGCGCATGCTGATATCCGTCTGTGCATTGCTTGCACCGCGTGACCGTACATCGATACCCGGCAGATACGCTAACACATCCGCCACATTCGTAATGGGCAGATGTGCTATCTGTTCGCGGGTCAGTTCGGCTACTTTTGTGTACGTCCGTCCAAAATCGTCTGCGAGGACGACGATCTCCTCAATCTCAAAATCATTTGGCGTCACGGCAAGCGAGTAGGAAACCAGCAGCGAACACAACAGGCCAATCAGTAAAAACCTTTTAACTTTCAACTTATCAACTTATCAACTTCGTATGCGTCCAGCGCTTCGTTCATGATTCGTTTTCCGTCCGCAATAATCTGTTCCGCCTTGTCGAAATCGAAGGTGTTGTAGGCGTACTGGCGCATGACGGCGTGCACGTCGGGTGGGGTGAGGCGGAGAGAGAGCAGGGTGTTCTGCTGAATCTGCATGTCGCTCATCCGGTCGAGCAGGCTCACGAAATTCATGCGTCTGCCTAAGGGGAGGCTGTCTTTTCCGCTGATATCGACCGCCACCATGATATCGCCTTCATGGCGTTTGACGGCATCCAGGGGCAGGGGGTTGAGGATACCTCCGTCAATGAGCAGATGACCGTTCAGCTCCACGGGCTTGAAGAACAAGGGTATGCTGATGGACGCGCGTATGGCGTCGAACAGGCTGCCGGAACGGAACACGACCTGCTCCGTGTTCTGCACATCGGTGGCTACCAGCGCGCATGGAACAGGCAGGTTCTCTATCGGCTGGTCCGGCACGATGGTCTGCAGTTCCTTGATGATCCGTTCGCCTTTGACGAGCGAGTTACGGCTGAGCAGATTGATATCCATCATGCGGAGTATGAGCTGCTTGTCCACCTGCAGAAACCATTCCTTGGCTTGTCTGATCTGGCCCGCCGCGTACATACCGGCGATGATGGAGCCCATGGAACAACCGGCTATACTGGTGATGGTATAGCCGCGTTGTTCCAAAGCCTCTATCGCTCCGATATGCGCTAATCCGCGTGCTCCGCCGGAACCGAGGACAAGCGCGACATGCTTATTTTCGCATTTACTCATTTTTGCATTTACACTTCTTTTGCCGGGATGAGTTTTTCGCGGATCTTGATGTAGATGATGTTCTCTTTCTTGGCGTAGGGTGTCTGGACGTATCCCATACCGATACCGACTTTGGTGTTCGGCAGCATGATACCGGAAGTCACATGGCCGATGGTCTCTCCGGCTTCGTTGCAGATCTCGTATCCGTTGCGCGGGATGGCGCGCTCGAGACACTCGAAATGTACGAGTTTGCGCTTCACGCCTTCCGCTTTCTGTGCTTTGAGATAATCGCGGTCGATGAAGTCCTTGGCATCCAGTTTTGTGATCCATCCGAGTCCGGCCTCCAGCGGCGATGTCGTATCGTCGATGTCGTGGCCGTAGAGGCAGTACCATTTCTCCAGACGCAGGCTGTCGCGTGCTCCGAGACCTATAGGCGCGAGGCCGAAGGGTTTGCCCACTTCGAACAGCGCATCCCATATCTGCTTTCCGTTCTCTGCGGGGAAATAAAGTTCGAATCCTCCTGCGCCGGTGTAGCCTGTGTTGCTGAGAATAACACCCGGCACTCCGGCGAAGCTCCATTCGCGGAACGCATAGTAGTCGATGGACTTGAGGTCGGCATCCGTCAGGAGTTGAAGCAGTTCGGTCGCTTTGGGTCCCTGTACCGCCAATTGGCCGTAACGCGCACTGGCGTTCTCCAGAGAAAGATCTTTAAACTCTGCATGTTCCTCTTTCACCTTATTGACCCAGGCCCAGTCCTTGTCGATGTTTCCGGCATTGACTACCATCAGATACTTGGTGGTGGAATACTTGTAGATGATGAGGTCATCGACGATGCCGCCTTTGCCGTTAGGCATACAGGTGTACTGGCATTTGCCGGCGGCAATGACGCTGAGGTCATTGGTGGTTATATACTGCAGGAAATCGAGTGCTTTCTCGCCTTTCACCCAGAACTCACCCATATGGCTTACGTCGAACACGCCTACGCCTTCGCGTACGATCATATGTTCCTGATTGATACCGGTAGGGTACTGGATAGGCATGTTAAAGCCTGCGAACTCAGCCATCTTTGCACCTAAGGCGATATGGATGTCTGTAAACGGTGTTGTTTTTAACATATTCTAAGTGTTTAACGTTTCTTATGAATAAAAAACCATTTAACTATTTAACGTTGCATAGCAACCATTTTGACAATCTCGAGAACGACGTCTCGTGCGGCTTCGAGAGATTTTATCGGCAGATACTCATATCGGCTGTGGAAGTTCTCTCCTCCGGCGAAGATGTTAGGGCAGGGGAGTCCTTCAAAACTCAGTCTTGCGCCGTCGGTTCCGCCACGGATGGGTTTCACCACAGGAGTGACTCCTACCGCCTTCATGGCCTCTTGCGCGAGGTCGATGATATGCATGACGGGTTCGATCTTCTCCCGCATGTTGTAGTACTGGTCGCGCATCTCGATTTCGCAGGTGCCTTCTCCGTACTCGCGGTTCACCTTACGGACGAGGTGCTCCAGCTCACGCTTGCGGCTCTCGAAGCGGGCACGGTCGTGGTCCCGGATGATATAACTGAGCGTCGTCTCCTCCACCGTTCCGTTCATGCCGATGAGGTGATAGAAGCCCTCGTATTCCTGCGTGTGTTCGGGTGTCTCCCAACGAGGCAGCATCACTGCCAGCTGGTATGCGATACGCATGGAGTTGATCATCTTATGGTATGCGGAACCCGGGTGTACGTTGTATCCGTGTACGCGGATCTTGCATGCCGCGGCGTTGAAGTTCTCGAACTCCAGTTCGCCGATGGCTCCGCCGTCCATGGTATAGGCGAAGTCGGCTCCGAATTTCTTCACGTCAAAATGGTCCGCTCCGCATCCTATCTCTTCATCCGGCGTGAAGCCGACACGCACCATGCCGTGCGGTATCTCGGGATGGTTGATGAGGAACTCCATCGCCGTGACGATCTCGGCGATACCGGCTTTGTCGTCTGCGCCCAGCAGCGTCGTATGGTCGGTGAGGATGATGTCCTGGCCGATATAACGCGCATCCACAAAGTCATTCTCCTTCAGCCATTCGCCGGTCGCCTTGACGATGCTCGTTTTGACATTCCGTCCGGATGCATCGGGCGAGGTGTCCATATGCGCGATAAAACCGATAGTCGGGCATTGGCTTTGGCTGTTGGCCGGCAAAGTCGCCATGATATACCCGTTCTCATCCAGCGTCACGTCCTTCATGCCGATGGATTTCAATTCCTCCGCCAGATATTTGGCAAACTCCATCTGACCGGGCGTGCTCGGCGTCATGCCGGTGTTCTCGTCACTGGTCGTGCAGAAGGACACGTATTTCAAAAAACGATCTATGATATTCATCTGACAATTTACGATTTACAATTTACGAACAATCTTATTTTCCGAACAAAGAAAGGATGGAACCAATGGAACTGGCGTACTGGGCAGCGGTGTTCGCGTATCCGGCGGCACTGTTAGCGGTGTTCTGTGCTTGGGTGGCAGCCGTCTGAACGGTCTCGCTGTTCTTAATCATGTCCACCAGACTGTTCGTCACGGTCTCGACGTTGTTTTGGGTCACCAGTCCCAAGGAGGAAGCAATCATGCCTTTGCCGAAATCCTTCAGGTAGGTCTTGTCCTTGTAGTTCGACTTCAGGCCCTCGCAGTTGGCGACGAGCTGAACGGTGTTGAGGATGTTCTGCATGTTCTTGTAGTCGAATTTGTTGCCGTCCGCTTTGTACTGGTTGTAGAGGGCGAGGAGGGAGTTGCCTGCGCCTTGTCCGGCGCTCACGGCTGTCTGCTGACTGCTGGCCGTTGACTGGTTACTGACGGCTGATGGCTGTTCACTACCGCTCTTCTGGAGCATTCCGCAGCTTGCAGCCATGATGGCCACTGCTGCTACTAAAAAAAGTTTTTTCATACTATAGATTATTTAAAATTTTAGATTTCAATTTTCAAATTTTAATTGACGATTGACTGATTGACTAGGTACACAATTGATTGACGATTGACGAGGTACGATTGATTGACTAATTGGAAATTATTGACGATTGAATGTAAAATCGTAAATCTCTATAAATCGTAAATAAATCTGTCAATCTGTCAATCCAATGTCCAATCTCAAATGACAACATCCATGTCGTCTGTTCTTCCTTGGACGAAAGCAATGATATTGTCCGTTACGTTCTCGCACATGGCAATCCGTCCTTCCCATGTGCCTGTGCCGGTATGGGGGCTGAGTACGACATTGTCCAGGCTCAGCAGCTCTCTGCTGATCTGCGGTTCG
>Ga0265301_10006757_pt1 | contig 10881 bp, 17 predicted proteins | sample AusTroGonzalo_MG_2_FD_193488 | JGI IMG/M metagenome (GOLD analysis project Ga0265301, IMG submission 193488) | Bovine rumen microbial communities from tropical cattle in Woodstock, Queensland, Australia - Gonzalo_04 | ecosystem: Host-associated > Mammals > Digestive system > Stomach > Rumen ...
AAAATTTGTCTACATTTTTATTATAACAAAAAACGGAGTCATTAAAACTCCGTTAATGCCAAAAGTGAGGTCTTTTGTTTATGAATAATCTTCACAAGTAATAGTAAATTCAATATCAGCATTACCGTTTTGGCTACCTGTTGATTGAATATAAGCAGTATTTGATGTAAATGTCTGATTTGTATTTCTATTTGTATATTGAACATTATGTGGATTTCTTGACTTAGCCCATACTTCAAATTGATGTAATTGTGGACTTGTAGGTAAAATCGTTACTCTAAATTGTAAAGCATTGTCATATTTAGCGTCTGTTATAGCATCACCTTTACGACCTTTTCTTAACTCAGTCCAATCACCTGTCCAAGAAACTTCACATATTGTATCTCCAAAATGTGTTACATTAACCCCATCAATAATTAAGGTTTCTAATTGTGCATCATATTTCATTTCTTATTTCTCCTTATCTCTTAAAAACCTAACAACGATTTATCTGCATCTGATGGGTCAATTAATAGGTCAATCATTACTTTTTCACCCATTAGATTATCTCTATAATAACCTTGAAGTTTGTATGTTTGATTGTTATACAATGTTTCATCTATAAGTCTTAATTCAGTTGGATAAATAACTTTAAGTTCAAATCCAAGATTTTCTATTGTTTCATCTCCGCTCTTAATAGTAGTATTAGGTTTTATCATTCCATTTGTTTGACAACCAATTAAAACAGATTTTACCATTGATAATAAAACATCTGCTGAAATATCATTATATCCTAACTTTTTCTTCAAAAAGTCAATACATTTTGCCTTTAACAACAAATCTAAGCAAAAACGTATATATCTTCTTTGAATTTTTTCACCATTAATCATTTTAGAACCCATAACGATAGGAGATGCATATTGTGAAACTCCCCCACCATTGATGGCATTAATGCTACTGTAATAAACAACATTTTGGTTATCAAGGTTTGTATTAGTTCCTGAAACATAATCTTCAGGAGTTATACCTGTTACTGTTGAATATAATGCTCCTGTTGAACCAAGATTAGGATTTGCCATTATACCTGCTAAACCAGCATTTAAACTTTCATTCGCTGTTGTGTGATAAGTAAGCAAAGCATTTGAGTTATTTGTTGCTTTTAATAATAACGCAATATTTCCTGAAGCAGCATTTACTACACTATCACTAGCAGTTTGTGCTAAAAATAGTCTGTTATTAGTTAAAGCAGCACCTGCTGCTGTTAAGATATCACTATCTGTATTAGAATTAATTATTAATTGAGTCCAATTAGCATTAACTCCAACAAATTCATTTACTAAATCTTCCCAAGTTTCCCCACTATTCATAGTTGCAAGATAAAGAATAACTGCATTTACACGACCTTTATTTGGTTGCATATTGCCTTTTTGTACCAAAATGTTTGCGATATCCATATATTCTTGGCTATCAGATTTAAGTGAAGTATTCAAAGTATCTGTGCTATCAATCACAACCACATTGTTTGTTGGGGTTATATCAGGCTTTAAACAAGATGTTCCTATTGTTAGATACCCCACATTTCTAAAAAATGTTGAAATGTCAGTTGCTTGTGAATAGGTAAATCCAATCTCTACTAATTTGTCAAGTGAAATCATTTTTCTCTCCTTTTTACTTATATATTAACATCTACTGTATCCGTAACAGTTACTATAAATTCTATTTTTCTTTTATCCTCATTTTCAATATCAACAACTACGCCTTGTCCTATTGGTGCTTCTTTTATTACTTCTTCGTTATATCCAATAGTTAAATCTATTTCATAACGATACATATAACCTCCATCGACAACTTCATGTAATTGCCTTATTGGGCTAACAGATTGAACACTAAATAAATTATTTATAGGAAAATCTTCAAAAGCACCCTCTAAATAATCTATTTGCTCATAAGTAAATTCTTTAGCAATATCCATATCAACTTCTTCATAAACTTCGGAAACAAAAGCATTATAAACTCCAACCGTAATAGTACAAGTTTTATATCTTGTAGTTATTCTTTCTCTTTCATCTCCATATAAGATATGACCTTCTTGCCTAGAAGTTCTTTTATCTTTATTTTCAGCAATAACAGATAGCAAACAATATGGATAAGTTGGTACATTAACACGTTCACCTATCCAATAAACTTTATTAGCAAAAGCTGGTTCAAGGTTATCTTCTACAAAATCTCGAATGTATGATTTTATTTCTAACAGATTAGTCATAATTTCATTATAAACTATGGACGTTGATTGTCTTTCAAAACAACATACATTTTGTTATGACTTATAGGTTTATAATTAACCTTACTACCATAAAAGGCATTTATTTTAACCTCATAATATTGGCTATTTTCACGTCTATAAACAGTATCGCCAACTTTTACATTCGGTGCATAGCAATAAATCATATAAACTTCTTTTATTTCATTACCTGACATCAGTTGTTGCAAAATTGCACCGTCATTTTTATTCATTGTTTCAGGTGGTAAAAACATACATTTATAAGCACCAACAGTTACTTTTCTAGTACCCTCTGCCCTATTAGGTTTGGTATAAGTTTCTGTTCGTGTTACATCTATCATTTCGCTTGGAGCTGTCGGGTGATTTAATAATGCCTCAATAATTTGCATACCCACCTCTTATAACCATATTTGCATACTGTTACTTATTAACCAATCGGATAAAGCATCTTCAATGAAATCATCAAGCCCGCCTAAATCAAAGGTAGCATCGTCTTTTAGGTCAATATGCATGTCCCCAATCTGCCACTTGGTTACACCAGATAATAAACCTTCGCCGCCCGAACTACTGCTACCATTTTTATAAATATATGAAGCTATTTCACAACATAGATTTATAAGAACTTGGTCATCAGAAACTTTACCACTCGCTGATATTCGAGGAAATTGTAATGGTTGTTGTGAGTTGACCTTTTCACCAGTATATTTATGATTATCAATAACTCGAGTTGCCTCAACAAGTAATTGAGATTGAACAACAGTATTTAAACTTGCCCATGTACTACCATAAATGGCATTGTTGTAAATATTAGCATCATCGAGGTCTGCATAAGAATAATAATCTATATTATTTATTGTTAAAACTTTTGCCATAACTTAATTATAGCAAAAGACTTATTTTAATTCATCAAAGGAGTTGTTAATGCCTTTTCAACCGACCAACCACTTATCAATACCTATATGTCAACATAGCCGACTTATCACGACCTATAAAATGAATTATTTTAGCATTAGAATACGGCATAGGATTTATATATTTACGTTCATAAGCATAATTATATTTTTGAGGTAAAAGTTTAATCTTATCATGAAAAGCATAGTTAATCATAGTTTCTTCATTACACCATAAATTCACTTTGCTATGAGCTTCATTCATTTTAGCAAAAGCCTTATCGCAGAAATTATCAACTCTTAATGCTTTTAAATTCATAACCATACTATCAACATTTATATAGTATTCAATACCTAACTCTTTAGCTTGTTTTTCTCCATAAGCATGTGTCTTACAAGCATTAATATAGTTACATTCTGTATTCCACATCTCGCTTAAATCCCCTTGACAAATAGTATCAGCACCTAAATAAATTATTTTGTCATAAGGTAACTGTTCAAAAAATAATTTTGCATTACCTTCCCAAGAAGGATGAATTGTGCCGTCTAAAACTTGTCTATCTTGTTGAACGGTTATTTGTTCAAAAGGTAAATCCAATTTTTCTTGACAAACAAGTACAATCTGAGCATTTTTATTGTGTTTTAATACACTATCAATACTTATTTTTGCATATTGTTCATATAATTTAGAACAAGAATAAACTATTATCATAGTAAAATTATAATATGAAAGATTTAATTCTTATTGGTGGGTCTTGTTTCGTAAATGAAGTTGATTTAAAGCATATAAACTTTAATAAATACGATATTATGGCAATAAACAGACCTCCTATCGGTATTCCTTGCCATATACTCATTGCACACGATACAGACTTCCGTCAATGCCATACACAACAAGAAGTAGCCAAAATAAAAAAACAAGGTCTTAACCCAGTATTCACAGCACCAAAAACAGAGTTTATCCACGAAACAACTGGTTGGAATTGGAAGTTTGATTATATAAGCCACGATATAAATGAAAAATGCTTAGGTTTCTGTATTTATACATGCTCATCAGCCATAAACTTTGCATATTTAAAAGGATATAAAAACGTTTATCTTATTGGAGTTGATTTAGCAGAAGATAATAAACCTTTTTCACATTGGCATGGTGTTACAAATACTTTAGAAGTGCCAATAACTTCTGCTAAACAAGTAAAAGAATATATTTACCAATATAAAAAATGGATAAATATATTCCAATGTAATGAAAGTGTTAAAGATATATGGGAAATCCCTTATTGCAATATTAATCACCTATATTTATAACAATAGGTACATTATCTTTTAATCTTTTAATATACAAATCCTCATCAGTGGCAGTATATTGAAATGGTTTTTCATTAAGTATTAAAAAACCTTCTCCTGTTGTACCTTCTCTAACATAAGCTCCATTTTGGATTTGGATTGTATAAGTTATACCCTCAGTGAAAGCTATGCCAGTTAATGAACTAACAGTTTGATAGCCATTAAAAGTTAATGTTCCTGTATATAAATTAGCCATTATATTTCTCCTTTACTTTGTTAATATCCAAAGGTCTGTGCCTTCTTCTTTAGTATAAACTATATCATTTGTTTGCATACCCGCAGTTGGACGTTCTTCTGATACAGCAAATTCACAATTACCTTGAACCTGTATTCTATAAGTTTTACCGACTTCAAAAGTAGTTTGTGTCATTGTATCAAACTTTCTCCATTTACCTTTTGTTTCAATTACTAATGGTTCAGACATTTTATTCTCCTACCGTTACTGTTACTTGATTATCTATATTAACATTTTCAATTTCTGATATTGTTACTACAACACCTGCTTTGTACTTAGCTTCCAAGAAAGAATCTAAACTGCTTTGCGTAACCTCAATAGTATTTGTACCACGTTGTACATTCATAGGTTGAGCTGTAACCGTTTCACTTGTCGGAGTTGCCAGAGGATAAATTATTATAACAGGTGTTCCGTTTGCATATTGTTCAGCAAGCCATGCTTTATGCGCATTAACCGTTTCCAATCCGCTGTAAACGTTTAAATGCATTGTAAAAATAGCTTCTCCGACAGCATAATCGTCTGTATTTGCCTTAAATACAAAATGAGTACATAAAACTGGTGCACCGTAAGATAACACACCCCAATCAGCAGTTGCATTTTGTATGTAAAAATTACCTGCATAAGCTTGTCCAGATGTTGCTTTCCAATCTTCTGTACCGTCAAGAAATTTAACCACGACTTTACGAGTTATTGCACCTGTCAAAACTTCCTGAATATCCTTATATGTGCTAACTCCAAAAAGATTTTGAGCGGTTGCACTGTTTTCAAGCTCATCTTCTACTGTTTCAACAACAGGATTTTGTATAATTATTTCTTCTGCTTGCAAGTGTAAATGTGAAACTCTATCCCAAAGTTGAGAAAAATCTCCGTCAGTCCAAGCTGTAGCAGAACCGGACACTTGTATAACTATATACATTATATTGGTATCACTTACAGTAAATATAGTTGATTGATTACTACTTGGAGAACCGTTTAACAAAACACCTCTTTCTCCTGTTTCATCAAAAACATATTTAAACTCTCCAGAAGCACCGGGATATGAGGAAGATTTTATAAAAGCGACACGAAAAATTGTACCTACAATATCTGAGTCTGTACTATCCCAATAAAGCCTGTATTTTACATTTGGCTGAATAGGTATTCTTATTGATGATGAAGCATCCGAACTATATCGCCAAGTATTTGCATTTGACCCTGATGTCGATATATAAGCCCTAGCCCATAGACCTTCGCTTATACTGCCACCAACCCATTGATTAGATATTTTACCGTTGTTGCAGTAAATATCTACAGGAGATGAAGGAACAGGGGTAATTTCTTCTTCAACCCCGCTAAACGGTGTTTCCGTTGCAGAAGGTATAAATGTTTCTGATACGGTATCATATACCCCACAAACCCCTTGAGAGTTTTTACAAGGAATAGCATTAAACAACAAAACATTGTTTTTTATGATTTGGAAGTATTCCATATCACCGATAAAACCTCTTGCTGTATTCATACTGCCTGATGATTGCTTTTGCATTCCGACTGTCAAAGTCAATTCGGTTGTAAAATTACTTACATCTGAATAAGCATTATTTGTATCATCAACAAGAACACCTGATACACTTTGTTTTGTTGTATACCAAGTGTTAAGGTCAAATGTTATTCCGACATACTTATCACCAAATCTCCAATTACCGCTAGATTGAGGGATATAAGCCGTACAAGATGCAGTATTATTCGAGTTTGAAACCCCATATAGATATTTTGCGTTGGTGTAAGACTCTTCGACAACTCTCCATTTGCAAACTACTTCCATATCTTGGTCAATGTATATTCCTGTGTCAAAATATTGAGAACCGTCCAGAGAAAGATATTTGAGCTTTGTATATCCTGCAGGCAAATTAGGGTCTTTCAATTCACATTCCCCAAAGAGTTTAAGATATTCAAGGCTGTTAAATTTGGCATTTAATAGCGTTAGTGAGTTATAGCCTGATAAAATTATATCTTGCCATGTTGGTGAAGGCAATCCATTTATTTTTTTAGAATAGAAATTAAAGGGTTGGGTTTCCCAATAATCACTATTAAACAATAAAGGTTTATCAAATATTAAAGACATTTTATACTATCTCCTTATTCCATTATACCAACAGTATAATCATCAATAATATATAAACCTTCTTGTTTAGGCTGTGGTTCAGAACAACCTGATTTTCTCCAACCTTTTTCACAGTAATATCCCCAATCCTTATTATCTATATTTTTTGTAATTCCATCTTTTGTTATCTTCATAGCAAAGTTATTATATAGATTTTTTCTTTTTAGGTTTTGGAGTAACTACTGGTTCTTCAACAACTGGAACTTCTTCCTCGACTACTGGTTCTTCAACAGGTTCGACTACAGGTTCTTCTTCCTTAATAGGTTCTTCAACTATTTTAGCAACTTCTGTTTTAACAACTTTTATCCAACCTGCGGATTGATAAATTCCAAAATCTTTACTATCAATAGTTTTATAAATTCCACCACGTTTTATTTGCATAAATTTCTCCTTTTTCTTTTATAAAAGGGCATACTTTACGTTGTATGCCCCTTAAAATGTCTAAAACAACTCTATGAAGCCTTTCTATGTACGTAAATCGCAGGCTTTTTATTGTCCATTACAAACACATCATAATAGAAACGATAGTTGAATGTCCAACCGTCATAATTTTGGTTTACTTCTGGTGAGAATATTTGAGCTACGTTATTCTTAGCAATAGAAATTGCTGCTGCTTTATCCATCAAGATAAAGTTCACATCAGTTGCATTTGCATCACCTGATACACCTGATTGTGCAACGTGTTTTCTATATCCACCAGTTGTTTCTCCAGTTGAAGTACCGTCAAGTAAATCAATACCGTTATAGAAACGTGTTTGAGGAACTGTAATCAAAGGAATATCATTGAAATATTCTATTTTTTGTCCGTATTCAGTTACACCACTTGTTAAAGTTCTAGTTAATTGAGCTTCTAAATAACCTTTAACAGTAGGAGTGATGAATAACACCATATTACCTTCATCGACTTCATTTTCAGCTAATGTTGATAAAGCTGTTTCAATAGCGGCTTTTGTTGTTGAAGAAGTCAATGAACCAGTAGTTCCTTCAATACCACTTGTGCCTGCAATTTTAGCAAATGTATAAGCGTCTTTTTCAGGAATAACTTTTTGTTTCATAAATTGTCCAGCCATATTCAAGAAAACCATTCCTAATGACTCTTGATTATCCATTTTGTCAAGATTGAATTTTCTACCTCTGTCATTAGAAAATTCGTGAGTTTCCCAATCAGAAGTTATAGAACCAACAGGATAACCATTTGCTCTTGAATAATCTCCAAGACCGTCCATAGATAATTTGTTAATTTTAATGGTTTTAGCGTCAGAAGTTGCTTGAACCATTGCTGAGTCTGCTTCCAAAATTGATGATTTTGCGTTTACTCTGTAAACTTCATCAAGTAGAGGTAAATACTTTGTTACTAATGCAATACTGTTTGCCATTTGTTAAAATCTCCTTTTTACTTTATACTTGTAATCCTAATGCTTTTCGAGCTTGTTGTTCACTCAATCCCCCCTCGTTAGGTGCAGAATTTTGTTTAGGAACATGTACGCTCACACGTGCCTCAACGGCTTTTTGTACTTCGGCATCAAACAACTCTTTGACCTCACCGATTTTTGCTAATGTCGCTTCCGCATCCTTGAACACTAATACACTATCTAAAAATACATCAGGCAAACCCTTATCTTTCATAAGTTTACGGGTTTCTTCCTTTTGTTCATTTAGAGCGATTTTGTCCTCTAATGCTTGAAGTTTTGCTTTGCTTTCGTTTGCTTCTGTCTGTGCTTTTTCAAGCTCAGACATTTTTTCAAACCTTGCTTGTTTTTCAGCTTCCTCTTTTGCAAGTCTTTCACGCTCTGCTGATTTCTTTTCCCATTTCGAGTTGGTGTCAGTCTTACCTTTCACATATCCATTAGTTTCACCCTCTTTGCGAGCTTTTTCTAATAGTTCATTTAACTGTTCTTGCGTAAAAGTTTTAGGTTCATTATCTTGACTACCGTCATGATTACCTAAATCTTGCGTTTGAGTGTCTGTGATTTGTTCGTCTGCCATAAATTTTTTCTCCTTTTAACTGTTAGAGTACATATACACACCATTTAACTGAAGGTGAGCCTCATAACAACATATATAGCATACTTTTAAACGGGCATTAAAAAAGTAGTCTATTATAGACTACTTTTTAACCATTATCTCTCCTAAAAAATTAACTTAACAAACCAAAAACTCTGCCTTTTTTATCATTTCTTTCTTTTGATTTTTTATTTTCTTCACTTAAAATAATTTCTTTTTTACTCTCATCAGGTTCACTAACAGGGTCTAAATAGTGAAAGCAAAAATAATGAAACAAATTATATCCCCTTGCTTCTGCTACTGTCATATAACCCTCGTTATTATCAGAGAACGCCAATATTTTTCCATCAAAACTTTTGCAATTATCACATTCTATTGCTGTTGTTGGCAACCTTCTCACTATCCCATATTGAACGCCATTACGAGATAACTCTGCCAAATAAGCATCTCTAAATGAATTTATAGCCATATCACTTGCTTTCATATTGATATAATTTTTTATACTTTGCCTACGACCTGCACTATCAACAAAATAAGCGATACCAAACTCTTGGAACTCTGACATTAATTCTGTACTTATAGCTTTCTTTGTTTTATCAATATTACTCTTAATGTCTGCTATTGCCCTCTCAGAATTTACCTTAATAGCATTAGACACATAAGTTATTTCTGTAATTGACTTGTCTAAATTTGCTTGTATTAAATCTTTTATCTTATCACTCGTTAAAGCCTTACTTATAACTTTTTTAATTTGAGCATTAGTCAAAGCCGTTTTAGCCGTTGCTACCCCGATTTTCCATTGTAATAAAACTTGTTTCTTTAATTGTTTAAATAAATCACTTAACCAAAGAATAATCAACGCATCTCTCAATCTTTTAAAAGTTTCCTCTTTTTTATCCGTTGGGTTTTTTATATATGAATAAAAATGACGATTAATTTTATCCATATAATCTTCAGTAAGGTCAGTATCGTCAACTACATACTGTTTTATATCGTCATAAATGTCTTTGATTTCGTTATTAGCCATAACTTAATTATACCGAAAACTTCCACCTTATGTACTCTTTATACAACTCTGTTACCACCTCAATCGGCAACTCGCTATTGGTTTCATACTCACTTTCATACTCCTTTGAGTATCGCCAAATGGCGGTCTTGGGATATGTTATCCTCTTTTTCTTTTCAATGTGTTCATATAAATCATCTCTTATTTTATTCAAATCACAAAAGGTTTTCGGTTTTGCATTTATATAACACAAACACCAAAAGAATAAACTATTAAAAAATCTTAAAGTCCATAATGGATTTTTCTTTATCCATTCTTGTATTTGTTTACCTTGTTTTATTGACTTATATACATTACTATAACCGCAACTACATACTAACTGTGCTAACTCTAACAAACTTTTGAAAATATAATTTTTGTTCGTATTTTCAACAAGATACTCAAAATTTTTTTGTGGCGACTTGTCGCATATTATGAGCATCATAGTTCACCACCATCAAATAACTTGCCTTGTACTAAACCTTTTCTTAATTGTGTATTTTCTTGTTCAATACGCTTGTAAACTTCGCTTTGTCTTAATTTTGCTTGTTTTTCAGTTAATCGCATAGAACATTCATAATCTTTTATTAAAGTTTGTCGCATTTCTTCTGTCATCTTATCTTGATATAACAAAAACATATCCATAATGGCACAACCAAAACCACCTTCACCATCATTCTTTTTACATTTACACAAAGGTACTTTATTATCAACACTTCTATAATTTAAGCAATCAAAACAATTAGACTCCTCAAACCCCATGTGTTGTGTAGCACATTTAAAATATGTTCCATTATGTGGTTTACCACTAACAATGTGCACTAATTTCATTCTTCACACCTCACTTTCATTCACATTCTAATATACTAATAATTATTTGTCAAGTTCGTCTTTAAGATAACTGAATATATGGGCGATAACATCGACTGTCCACGAATTTCCAATACATTTGTATCGTTG